>ERZ1026901.1436-NODE-1436-length-13693-cov-7.893020_pt1 | contig 13693 bp, 20 predicted proteins | sample MGYA00380179_ERZ1026901 | MGnify/ENA primary metagenome ERZ1026901 (study PRJEB33269, sample SAMEA4719815) | human gut metagenome | biome: human-associated habitat; feature: organic feature; material: feces | place: Cameroon | collected 2013-10 ... | reverse complement strand
CTCGTGGGCTCGGAGATGTGTATAAGAGACAGATGTATGCATACCATCTTGTATCCATTTCCATTATACTCTATATCAATTTTTCTTGCATCCATTTATTCTACACAGTATTTTATAAATAAGAAAATCCTTTTGCTATTTTACGTTTTATCCATTAATACTTATTTTTCTTTTACGTTTTATCCAAAAATGTCCTAATACAATACTAATAACTTCTCCTATGAAATCAGTTATTTTGAAATTCAACACAATACCTCCAATCAAACCTCCAGCAATACACTTCAAAACAAAAGCACCGACTCTTCCTCTGAACTCGAAATTCTTTGATACGAACCAAAGACACATTCTGCGAATACAAAACGAACATCCAACTAAAATCCAATATAAAAACCAATCAAAACTTCTGCTCTATTACATACCGGATAACAAGTCAGCACCCACAAACCAAATATCAGTACTGGAACGATAATCTTAAACAATACCCTTTTCATACCAGCCTCCCCCATACATATCATGCTGCACTTCCTGCTGATAATAATGATTTATTGTTGATGGTGCATTATACAGTGCCGTAACCATGTATGCCTTGATGTTTGAAATTTTTGTTGTTATATCTTTCATACAGCCCATCACATACTCCAGATGATTACTCCTCAATTTTAAGAATTTTGACTTTACAAGCTCATAGGGATACTCCTCCCCCGCAATCCGTATCGTAGTCCGCTTTACACATACGACTTCGCAAATTAGTTCAAATAACTCATCATACAATTACCTGCCATTTATTCCGTCATACTTCATGTGATGATCGTACTCAATATTCTCTTTGATAATCTCTATGTACGCATCTGCTCCACCCATTCTATCATCGGTCTGTTTTCTTTCACCAGATGGATAGATTGGATTGGTATAACTCATATCAGTATAATTTATATCAGTCTTATTATAGTTAGTATAAATAGGGGCTAAATCCTGAACCTCTGCAAGTTCAGTTTCTGAACCTCTTGAAGTCTGCTTTTTATACTTCTGGTGGTTCAGATTCTGTACCTCCTGAAGTTCAATTTCTGAACTTCTTGAAGTATCAATATTAGACTTCTTGAAGTTCAAATTTTGAACTTCTGTGGATTTTCCAGTATTCTCAGGCTCTTTTACCTCCTGTTCCGCTGACATTGTGGCAAAGTTTTTCACATAGATAATATCCGGTTTGCCAAGACCTCTGCGCTTTTTTTCAATCAACCCAATCTCTTTTTCGGAATCCAGCTCTTTCATAATCTTGACACAGGTTGCTTTCGCACATCCCAAATCTTCCATAATCGCATCCACCGTATAAATGATATACGCCCTGTTTTCCTCGTCTAGCCATCCATTTTTCATAGACAGTGACATCCTATCGAGCATCAAGCCATACAGGAGTTTGGCATCGCTGCTAAGCCCCTTGAATCACTCATCTTTAATCAACAGCCAGGGGACACGATAAAAAGAGAACTGGTCTGCTTCAATTCCATAGTAGTAATCAAATTTTGTATTCTCGTCCACTTTTTCATGCCTCCTTTGCTGCTTATTTCTCACTATTTGAACTATTCCACTCATCCAATAGCTGATAGATAACATTTTCAATCTGCTCATTGGAATAATCTTTTGGAAAATATCTGCTGATCTTGTCTGCCTTGATGGTTACTTTCCGCTCTTTCGGTTTCGCTTCTGTCAGGATGAGCCTTACCATTGGCAATGTCAGCTCATCACTTTTTCCATGCTCCTTCAGCTTTGATGCCTGTGCTGTTGAAATGGTCACTCCGGTTTCTTCAAGAACAACCTGCACCCACTCCTGTTGCTGTTCTGTCAAAAATGACAACTCTACTCCTTGTACGATTCCAATTTTCTTTTTATCGACCATATCTAAAAGTGCATCCGATAAGTGGGCAAGGTAAATATATCTTTGTACTGTTTTTGCACTCTCTCCTGCAGTTTCCCCAACCTCATCCAGACTGTTGCCTTTTCCTTTTTTACCCTGATGTTTTACAGCTTCATATTTCATAAAATAAGCTTTTGCCTTTTCACTCGGAAGAATATCTTCCCTCTGAATATTGCTGTCCACCATGATAATTGTAGCTTCATCATCCGTATAATCACGGATGAACATCGGCATTGTAGTAAGTCCGACAAGCTCACAGGCGTGTCTCCTGCGATGTCCGGCAATAATCTCATAACCGCCATCTTTCATTGGTCTGGCAATGCCTGACATCAATACTCCATGCACCCTGATGCTTTCCATCGTTTCCCGCACCTTTTCATCATCCAGTACCTTAAACGGGTGTCCTTTGAACTCATGCAGTTCTGACAATGCGATTTCCTGTACCTGCTCTGTTCCTGTCTGTGGCTGCTCCGTTCCAAATAAATCATCAAAGCTGTTTAACTTTACCTTTGCAGCACTTCCTGTCTTACTCATTGCCAAGCACCTCCTCCGTCAGTGATTGGTAGGCACTTGCTACCTTGCCATTCGGATCGTGCTTATAAATGCTTACACCTTCCGCAGAAATTTCCGCAGCTCTTACTGACATTGGAATACTGTTTTCAAATATCCGCACTCTGCTTCCATAATTTTCAATCAACAGATTGCTGATGTCTCTGGCATAATTGGTACGATTATCAGCCATTGTAAGCAAAATTCCCTCAATCTCCAGTTTCGGATTGATCTGTCTCTTTACTTTTCCAATAGTTTTAATCAGCTGTTCCAGACCTTTTACCGGCAGATACGCTGCTTGTACTGGAATCAAGATACTGTCCGCACTGGTAAAAGCATTTATCGTAATCATGCCGAGTGATGGCATACAGTCAATCAGAATGTAATCATAGCGGTCTTTCTGCTGTTCTATGTAGGTACGAAGCACCGTCTCCCTGCTCATAACATTCACAAGTGAGGTTTCCAAACCGGAAAGCTCGATATTTCCCGGCATGAAATCCACCCCCTCCTCATGTCTTAAAATGCCGTACTCCGGTTTTATTTCCTCATCATTGATAATGGATGCCATAATGATTGCAAGTGTAATTTCCAGTCTGTCCGGCTCCCGAATACCAAGACTTGCCGTAAGACTGCCCTGTGCATCTGCATCTATCAGTAAAACTTTCTTTCCCTGTTTTGCCAGTCCGATTCCTAAATTGCTTGTTGTGGTGGTCTTTCCAACTCCACCCTTCTGATTTGCGATTGCTATTACTTTACACATGATAAATTCTCCTATTCTCTACTATTTTGCTTTTATCTGCTGCTCTTTACATTGCTTTTCTGCACTTCCGCATAAGCTCTGTAATATTTGTTTGTCCCTTTATTGCTATAAAGCTCTGATATCTCCAGAACTTCTACTTTGGGATGACGCTGTAAGATTTTCTGAAACCACACAATGTCATTCTTCGTTCCCATCAATCTGACTTTTAACATTAGTCTGCTCCTCCAAATAAGGCATACCGTTCCCGGTTATAAGTCGCATACTCCGGATAGCGGATCTGTATCGCCTGCCAAAAGAAAGGTGCATAGGCACAGCAGAACAAGTCCTCCACTGTATACTGCCTGCACTCGTTTACCTGTTCCTCTGTTTTTGTGTAATCATCTACACTCGGTGTGCCGTTGCAATACAGGTTAAATGCCATTCGCACCCCCTTCATACTGCCACTGGTCTGCCAGCCTTCATGCAGACACTCAGTTTTTACACATCCCGTCTTAAAATCATAGATGCTATCAACATTTCTTCTCGTATCATCGCTGATACCAAGGCAATAGCAAAGTGCCTTGTGGTACACATCCTGATAGCGTACCTCTTTTAATTTTTCATAGTAGAATTTTTCATGTGCTTCGCTGATAAAATTGATTGTCTGTTCCTTTTTGTTTTCTGCTCCTAACGCTGTGTTGTTCATAGTGAACCTCCTTTTAAATTGAATTGAAAAAGGCACTCCTAATGGAATGCCCTAATATAAAAAATATGGACACTCTTTCAAGTATCCCTACGTTCTATCAAAATATCTGATAGTTCTCTATTTACTTTCATATTCAGAATTCTTTGTGTTCCCACAACCGAGGTCTAACGCCACAACAACAGTCACCTTCCTCACAAGCTCTTTTTCCTTGTGATTCTCAGCAATTCTATTGAAGCTGAAAAACTCTACAAAGTGCGTAAATTCAAGGATTTCTATATATCCTTTCTGTGTAGTCCTACCACAGTCTCATTTTGTGTATCATTGTCCAAACTTAGTGTAAACTCTTTTTCTATAATCGGCAACTTAAATTCTATAGATTTCAGCCACTGACCATTCTCTTTGCGTTCTTCGTAAATCTGCACATTATCCACTAACTGCGACAGGAACTCCCGTTTCTCTGCTTCGTTCATTTGAGCATACAATTTATCAAAGAACACGAGTGCCTTGTAAATGTTATCACCTGTAATCTTATCTGCCAGCAGAGAACGTTTCTTAGCCTTTGCAGATACCAGTAGCTCCTCTGCATCATCTATTTTATCATAAGTCTTGTACAAATGGTTCTCTAAATCTGTTTTTCTTCGCTGATAATGCTTATCCTCATAATCAAGAGAATCCATATCTGATAAAATAGTATCTTTATTATGATATAGCTTTCTTAATTGTATTTTATAATTTTCTATTTCCTGATCTAATGCACTAGTATCTACTTCCATATTTATTTTGTTGCGGATTAAATCCGAAAATTTAGGATTACTAACCAGTTTACTAATCACCTCTGCAACAGAAGCATCCAGCATTTCTTCCTGCACCGCAGACAAGACATTTCAAAATTCCTGATAATAGATGAATCTTTTCTCTCTTGTCACGATTGACCTTTTCATACTTTTTAGCCTGTGCCGCCACCTTGACCTGCGCCTGCTCCCATACTTCTTCTGATACAAGAGCTTCGTGCAGATCATCTACTAACAGGTAATCGTCTTTCTTAACCTGCCTATACTCATTTCTTGTACCATGAACCTTTTCTGTCCGTCTTCTTCCATAAGAGATTTTACCACTATAAACCGGATTCTGTATAATCCTTCTGATAAGAGCAGCATCAAATAACGGATTTTTACCATTCTGTCTGGCTATCTTATGGATTCCATGATTTTCAAAATACTTTGCCATTCCATTTACCTTCCCTGGCTTTCTGCATCCTTCCTTCCATTGTCTGAACACGAATGTTCTCACGTTCAATCTCTGCCACTGCTGACAGAACAGATATCATAAGCTTCCCGGCATCTTTGGATGAATCTATTCCGTCCTCCACACAAATCAGATTCACTCCAAAATCCTGCATTACTTGTAATGTTGCAAGTACATCTGCCGCATTTCTAACCGCCTCGAATTGCACACGGTTAAAATCTGGATTATGAAGTTCTTCCCAAACAGCCAAAAACTCAACTGTATTTCTGTTTCGCATCCAGTTCTGAATGACATTAGAAAAAGCCCAAACCACAAGGGTTTGAGCTTCATTTGCGCATTCACGTTTTCTGTTTTTGGATATAGAATCTCCACTGCTAAATACAGAGTATTGGTTTGATTTTGTCAAGTCTTAGTTCTTATCTATATTCTTCCGTTAAATAAAAAAGTAAATTTCACATTGGACTTAAGTAGTTATTTCAGTTTTTCATATATCTCATCAGTTACTGTTTCACACCATTCTGATAATGTTTCTTCTCCCGGTACTTCAATTGCCAGATGTGAAAACCATTCATCTGGTGCTGCTCCATGCCAGTGTTTTACTTCTGCCGGAATATTGACACAATCTCCAGGTTTCATTTCTACTGCTTCTTTTCCTTCTTCCTGATAATATCCACGTCCTGCAATGCAGATAAGAATCTGTCCGCCTCCGCTTTTTGCATGATGAATATGCCAGTTATTCCTGCAACCGGGTTCAAACGTCACATTAAAGATTCCAACCTGTGACGTAGATACAGGAGCCAAAAAACTTTTTCCTGTAAAATATTGTGCAAATTTATCATTTGGCTCTCCAATCGGGAATATCATCTTTTTAGCATGAGCTCTCATTGCTTCATCTTCATACGAAAGATCCCCTTCGTCTATACTCCAGACATCTTTTGCAATTTTCACTTTAATCACCTATCCTTATTTTAACTTTGCTCCATCCTTAAAAGCATTTCCCACACGTTCTCCAAGTCTGTAATATCCGTGATGTACCGGGTCATATGTAATTGGTGTAAATTTACTAAGATCAATTTCTCCGTCATCACCGAGATATTTCTCATCTGCACTTACATTTTTAATTTCTGCAAGATATTTACTGCCATCAATGACTTTTACAAGCTCACATTCAAGAGTCAGTGGAAGTTCGTTGATAATTGGTGCATTTACATATTCACTCTTCGTTGTAGTAAAGCCTGCTTTTTGCATCTTATCTGCTTCTTTATTTGCAGAAACAATTCCCACATAATCGCAGGCAACCAGATGTTCAAGATCTGCCACCCCTACTGTAAAAGCCTTATTTTTTATAATATTGTCTGTTGTCTTATGGGCAGACAAGTCTACAATAATCTCATTTGCACCTACAATTCCGCCCCATGCAGCGTTCATTGCATTTGCCTTTCCATTTTCATCATAGGTTCCCAGAATCATAACCGGCTGTGGATATAAAAATGGCTTTGCTCCAAAATTTTTTCTCATTGTTTTATCTCTCCTTATGGTTATTTGTTTATATCAGTATTTATCTGCCCGATCCATTCTGTAATCACATCTTCCGAAGTTTCCAGATGGTCTTTCCCCATAGCATCAAACTGAATCTGCATTTCATGTGCAAAGGCAGCTCCTTTGCACTTGTCCTTCATATCTTTAATTACATGCCCTGGCCATCCACCATTTGTCATAAATGGAATCACTGTCTTTCCTGTAAAATCATTTGTTGTCAAAAATGTAAGCACTGCAGGTGCCATCGTATACCACCACGTTGGAGTTCCGATAGCAATCACATCATAATCAGCAAGATTTACAGATATCGGATTGATCTGAGGCATAAAGCCTGCCTCTACCTCTCTTTTTCCCTGTTCAACCACATCTTCATGACTACCTCTGTATGGCTCCGCTGTTTCGATTCTTGCGATATCTGCTCCTGTCTTATTTGCCAGCTGCTCTGCAATTTTTTTTGTATTTCCATTTGACCAAGAATAATATACAACTAACATTTTCTTCATTTTTATATCTATTCCTTTCTTTCCTATTACTGAAATCCTTATCTCACTGTTCATTCCAGAAAAATCGTAGTCCATTATACGTGTACTCATCACACGCCTTCTGATCATGTTCATAACCTTCTCTCTCCAAAAAGGAAAGATTACCGTCTGTCTCATTATTCGCGATTTTAAACATTCCATCTGAATCCTGCGCCATTGCCATGATTTGAGCTTTAAATGCATGATATGCAAAATCACTTGTTCCAGAAGCAGCGAAGATAAAGAAATCATTTTTTTTCTTCCAGTCTATTTTATCTTCCTTTTCTATATTTCAAACTTTACTGTAAGTATAAGAAAAAGAGACTCCGGACAGAAGTCTCTCTTTGTTAGGCAGTTTAAACCTAAAGGTTATGTCTTACTTATTACGATTCATCCAAATATTTTTATATTCTTTTATAATCCAAGACTGTCTATCCATGAACTGATATCTGATTCAGACGCTCCACCATGGAATCGTTCCCCTTCTTTCCAGTCACCTGTTCCTGTCATCTCTTCCAGAAGATTACCGCTGTCACCGATTCCCGAGGTCGCTGCTGTACAGAATGGGATGACTCTTTTTCCTGTAAAGTCATTCTCTTTTACAAAGTTATCTACTGGCCATGCTGCAATTCCCCACCAGATAGGATAGCCAATGTATACCGTATCATATGAATCCCAGTTATCAACTGTTGTAGATACCAGTTCCACATCTCTTAAGCTCTCATCATCATGTTCTCTTGACACCCGGCTGTCATCATCTGTCCAGTCAAGGTCATCATCTGTATATGGCTCCACAGGCTCTATTTCAAACAGATCTGCCTCTGTAATTTTTGCTATCTTTTCAGCAACATCTTTTGTATTTCCTGAAGCTGAATAATATACAACCAATGTTTTTCCATTTCCTGTTGATGTATTTTCTGTTGTATCTGTAGTGTTTTCGGAATTTGTATCCGCTTCTTCATTTCCAGACTGGTTTGTACTTGTAGAGTGGCTGTCATTATTAGAAGCAGACTGGTTTGTATTGCTTGCTCCACATCCTGCCATCAAACCGATTGCCATGATGCATGTTAAAAGTACTGCTGCTATTTTCTTTGTTTTCATCCTAAGGTTACCTCCTGTCGTATAAAATGTTTGTCACGCTAATTTCTATCGGATGAAATTGGTAAATACAAAATCCGGTGCCTTTGGCATTTCAATCCCCATTTTTGTCGCAACATTTTTACAGTTAATGAAATATGCCATATTGTTTCCAAGGATCTGCATAACCTGCATTCCTTCGAGATCCTGTTTTACTTCATCCGGATTCGTCCCATGTACCATATTCCAATATCTCGATGTAATGATCGGCATCTGCATCAGACCAAAATATTTATTTACCTGGTCCCATGTGGCCGTTGTTCCGGCCCTTCTTGCTGAAATTACCACAGCGGCAGGTTTCAGGCGGAATCTGTCGCCGCCACCGTTTAAATCGGCAAAAAAGACTCTGTCCATAAAGGATGTGATTGCACCGCCTGCACCACCCCAGTGTACCGGAGTTCCAAATACGAATCCGTCATAATCCCCTGCTATTTCCAGAAATTCATTCACGATATCATCCAGGATGCATTTATTTTTTTCCTGACATTTTCTGCAGGCAATACACCCTGAAATCGGCTTGTTTCCAATCCAGAAAATATCTGTACTTATGCCATTTTCGTTTAATGCACTGGATACTTCACAAAGAGCTGTATAAGTACAGCCATTTTTGTGTGGACTTCCATTGACAAGTAATACTTTCATTGATTTTTCCTCTTATACTTACCAGTTCTTTTTTCTTTTGAACTGTCATTATTCTTTTTTCTTTCCTCAACCATCTTCACGAACCATTCCACCATATTCGGATCCTGATGCGAGAAGAAGGAGCTTGTCTTCTTGTCCAGTTCTGCAATAGTCTTCAGATCTTCATCAGAAAGTGTGAAATCAAAAACATTAAAGTTTTCTTCCATTCTCTCAATGTGTGTTGATTTCGGAATAACCACTACCCCTCTCTGAATATGCCAGCGAAGCATAACCTGTGCCGGAGTCTTCTGATATTTTTCTGCAATCTCTGAGATGACAGGATTCTCAAATGTGCCTCCTCTGCCCTCACCGAATGGTGCCCATGCTTCTAACCGGATATCATATTTGTCTGCCCATTCCTTCATCTCTTTCTGCTGATTGAAGATGTGGGTTTCCACCTGATTTACCATAGGTTTAATGCGGTTGAAGGATGCAAAATCAACCATTCTGTCTACATAAAAGTTGGAAATTCCGATTGCTCTGATTTTTCCCTCATCGTACAGATCTTCCAATGCACGGTAAGCACCGTAAGCATCTGAAAATGGCTGGTGAAGCAATACCAGATCCAGATAATCTGTCTTTAACTTTTTCATGGATTCAAGAACTGATTTCTTTGCTTCTTCATATCCATAATGTTCAACCCACACCTTTGTTGTAAGGAAGATTTCTTCTCTTGGAATGCCTGACTTTTGGATTGCATTCCCAACCTCTTCCTCATTAAAATAACTCTGTGCTGTATCAATCGCCCGGTATCCAACTTTTAAAGCATCAAGCACACATCTTTCACATTCCTCTTTTGTTACCTGATATACGCCATATCCCAGTATTGGCATTTTTACACCATTATTTAATGAAATATATTCCATTGTCGTATCCTCCTTGTTTTCTTTCATTCATCTTACATTCATACTATAATACTGATAGATTCATTTGAGAAGTTTCGATAAGTTTTTCAGTCTTAACCTTTCGGTTTATTCTGGTTCTTACTGATTGAACAGCCATCCCATAATTTCTTTGTCACGACAAAACAGATAGCCACCGCCATGCTGATAAGTGACCGGTGTTCCTTCAAAGTAATCTTTATCTTTTACATCCAGTACCACCAGTTTATCAATCTCTGATTCCGATAATCCCTGTTCTTTGTAAAGCTCATGTATCTGCTGGTATGCCTCTTTAAAAGGTTCTGCTCCATAGTATTCGTCGCTTCCCGGCGTAACATTTTCCAATTCATCTCCGGATGTATTTTTTTCTGTATTTTCTTTTTTCTCATCTGTCTTCTGCTGTACGGTCTGTACCTGGTTTATTGTTTGTTGATTCTTCTTTTCATCCCTGCCAGGTTTTGAAAAGTAGATATATACCATGATTACCATTGCTAAAATAACAACTCCAATAATTGTAAGTACTAATTTCCGCTTTTCCATAAATACACCACCTTCTTTCAGTATGAACCTGTATTTATCGGCATATAGTATCCTCCATTTTCACTTCAGCTAAAGTATAACAAAACGAGACTCCATTAGAAGTCTCGTTTTGTTATTCAGTATTAACCTTTAGGTTTCTACTCGCATGTATTCAATTTTTATTTTACCTTGTTAATAGCATTTATCAGCCGCTTAACCTTAATGGACGGTTTTTTCGAATGAAGAAGTCCAAACGGCATAGTATAATCCCACTCTACCGGAATGATTCTGATCAGTGGATGAACACTTTCCCAGCTCTTGAATGCCAGTAATACCTCATTATTGTTTTCGCATCGGTTAAATGCTTCTACATTGTACAGATTAAAGTCTACAATATTGATTTCAGGATGATTTTTCATCATATCATCCCTTAGCATATCGCCATAATAACTCCATCCTCTTCGCATGAGCATAAGATTTTCTCCAGCCAGATCATCAAGTGTAATTTTTTCTTTTTTTGCCAGCCTGTGATGAATTGATACCGCCACACAAAATGGTTCTCTTGAAATCTCAGTACCATCACAGCCTCTGAGTTCAAGCATTGTTTCATCAAAGATTCCAGCTATCACATCAATATTCTTTCCCATATTAGCCAGTATCTCTCTTGCATTCTCTGGTGTATTTTCAAATGTAATCAATTTAAACTTCATCTCCGGATATATTTTCTGTATCTTAGGCCAAAGTTCCACAAAAACTTCCGGTGGCGTCATCGGAGATATTCCAACACGAATGATTTCTTCATTATGATTCATTGCTTCCTGCGCCCGTATCAACGATTCTTTTGAATATTGAATCAGATATTTTGCATCCTGATAGAGCGATTTACCAGCTTCCGTAATAATAAGACCTCTGTGTGTTCTTTCAAATAATTGCAAATTTAAGCTGTTTTCCAAAGAATTTATCTGTTTAATAACCGCAGGTGCACTTATATATAATTCTTCTGCCGCTTTACTAAAACTTCCAGCTTCTACAACGCAGATAAATGTATCAAGTTGTGGATTATACATCATGTAATTCACTCCTCTTTGTGATTTTTCTTTATCTCCTCATAAGTAGCCTGTCTACGCTCCGCTTCGGTCCGCGCTGGGCAAAGGTCCCCTGGACCTTTAGCGCCTCTCAGCCGCCGTTAAATCCATCTCGTCCATGTCATGTCTCACATTCACATGATGCTTCGCTTCGTGGAGTTTGGACAAAAGGCATACCGTCTCGACGTGATAAGTATTCGGAAACATATCCACGCAGCATATCTTCTCCACTCTATACCCTCTGGCCATAAATATCTGCAAATCCCTTGCCAGGCTTGTCGGTTTACATGAAATATAAACCATATTTTCAACACCATACTCTATGATTTTACCAATAGCCTTCGGATGGATACCGTCTCGTGGTGGATCAAGAATTATATAATCCGGTTTTTCCTCTATCTCATCAAGCACCTTTAGGACATCACCTGCGATAAATTTACAGTTATCAAGACCATTAAGAGCTGCATTTTCCTTTGCTGCGCAAACTGCCTCCTCAACTATTTCGACACCTACTACTTCCTTACACACCGGTGCCATAAGCTGCGCGATGGTGCCGGTTCCGCTGTAGAGGTCGTAGACTGTTTTACCGTTTAGCGAATCCTTGTCATCTCCCAGGATAAACTCTCTCGCTGTCTCATAGAGCACCTCCGCTCCGAGTGAGTTGGTCTGGAAAAATGAGAATGGTGTGATTTTGAATTTCAAACCTAAGAGCTCCTCGTAGAAATATGAATCTCCGTAGAGCACCTCTGTGCCCTCGTTTTTGACCACATCTGCCACGCTGTCATTTTTTGTGTGTAAAACACCCTTAAAGCTGCCGTCATAGTGCCTGGTCAAAAGTGCATATCTAAAACCTGCGAGTAGCTCCTCCTCGTTGAAGCCCTCTGTCTGTGTGGTGGTGACAAGGTCGACTATGATTTCACCGGTTTTTGTTGCCTTTCTGACAAGCAGATGCCGCAGATAGCCCTTGTGTGTTGCTCTGTGGAAATATGGGATATTGTTTTTTGAAAAATAATCAAGTGTTGCCTTTAATATTGTCCTGAAATCCTCATCCACTATCTGACAGTCCGATACTGTCACAAGGTCATAAAAGCTTCCTCTTTTGTGCATCCCAAGCGCAAGAGGACCATCCTTGTACTCATCACCGAAGGAAAATTCCATCTTATTTCTGTATTCACTCTTTTTCGGACTTCCATGTATCCCTATAAACTCATATCCTGCCTCTTTTTCAGTGCCGATGGCATCCGAAATGAGCTTTTTCACCTGGGTAAGCTTCATATCAAGCTGCTTTTCGTAAGGCACTGTCTGATATGTACAGCCCCCGCACATTCCAAAGTGAGGACATGGCTCTTCTGTCTCCAGAGGCGATTTCTCAATTACCTCCATGAGTCTGCCCTCTGCCCTTTGATGCTTTACTTTATTTACAACAAATTCCACCTTCTGTCCCGGAATTGTATTTTTCACAATTACTCTGTCGCTGTCATCTGTAACAGCTATTCCCTTGTTTGGGAAGTCTACTCTTTCTACGGTTCCTGTTCCTCTAAATCCTTTTTTCATGTAATTCTTATCTCTCTTTATACTTTATTATTTCTTTGTATGCCTGACTGCAAATGCCTTGCTTCACACATAAAGAAAAATGAGGACTACATATGTAGCCCCCATTATCTAAAAACGATTATTTCTCTTCTTTAGTCTTTGGTGCCTCTTTTTCATCTTCAGCATCATCATCGTCTTCATCCTCGAAGAAATCATCATCGAATTCATCATCATACTCATCATCGAAATCATCTAAATAATCCGGTGTAAAAAATCTGTAGATACCATATGCCGCTGCTGCAACTGCAACTAATACACCAATGATGGCAAATATGATAACAGCCTTGGAAGGCTTCTTGTCTTCCTCTTCTTTTTTGAGAAGGTCATTAAGCTTTGCCATGCTGAGCTTCTCTGCAAGCTTGTTGTCCTTTAATAATTCTTCAACTTTACTCATAATTCAATCCGCTCCTTTTCCAAAAGTAATTGTCAAATGCTATTTGTTAAATCCATTATAGCATATTATATCCAATTTTCCTATAAAAATTACAATAATTTTAGTCAATTTTTTTCAATTTGGCAAATGAAGCAAACATCTTTTTGGTACCGGCCTTGTCAAAGTCCACGGTGACCTCATAATCCCTGCCGC
>ERZ1026901.1433-NODE-1433-length-13711-cov-7.999048_pt1 | contig 13711 bp, 10 predicted proteins | sample MGYA00380179_ERZ1026901 | MGnify/ENA primary metagenome ERZ1026901 (study PRJEB33269, sample SAMEA4719815) | human gut metagenome | biome: human-associated habitat; feature: organic feature; material: feces | place: Cameroon | collected 2013-10 ... | reverse complement strand
CCACCCCTCAAGATTGAGGGGCAGGGGAGTTGAATAGGCGAAGCCTATTTTTTAGTTCGAGAACAAATGTAAAAACTCTGTAAGATTCTGTATTGTAAGCAATTTGACGGTGGAAAGACCGGCGCTTATGTGTTAAAATGGATAGCATGAAAATGGCAATACCTGCCCATTATACAGGATCGGGCGGGTGAAAAGGAGAAAGAATGATTCAGGAATTAGTAAAGAGATATCCGGTCCTGGATGCCGTAAAGGACCAGATCGAAGAGGCATACAAGATCTTAGAGACATGCTATGAGAACGGCGGAAAACTTCTGATCGCAGGAAATGGCGGAAGTGCCGCAGATTCTGACCATATCGTCGGTGAGCTGATGAAAGGCTTCGTAAAACGCCGTCCGGTATCTGCGAAACTCGCAGAGGCTTTAAAACAGGCAGACCCGGAACGCGGAGCGGAACTCGCGAAGAAACTCCAGGGCGGACTTCCGGCCATCGCGCTCACAAACCATGCAGCGCTTTCCTCCGCATTCGCAAATGATGTGGACGGGATGCTTTCCTATGCCCAGCAGGTAAACGGCTATGGAAAAGCAGGGGATGTGTTCCTCGGGATCAGTACCTCCGGAAACGCGGAAAATGTGATGTATGCCGCAGTGACTGCAAAGGCGAAGGGAATGAAAGTGATCGGACTCACAGGAAAGACCGGCGGAAAACTTGCAAAGATCGCAGATGTCGCGATCATCGTACCGGAGCAGGAGACTTACAAGATCCAGGAACTCCACCTTCCGATCTACCATGCGCTCTGCCTGATGCTGGAAGACAGATTTTATGCGGAATAGTACCGATATGATAATACATGTCTGCATGATGTTGAAAAATCCTATGAATGCCTGCGGACGATATCCGGATGTGCGAATGGGCAGACAGCAGGAATCATGCCGGAGAAGAACCGCAACCGGGGGGGAATTATGAAGAGACGGGAATGGGCCTCGTTAATTATTCTGGCGCTGGCGGCGGTGCCCGCGCTCTTAGTTGCGATCGGACAGGTTTATGTGACAGGAGTGGATGGGATCCGGCTTAGAAGACCGGAGACGATCGAACTTCTGGCAGAGATCATTGTGCTGTTTTTCCTATATCTGTTCGCGATATGGAAAATCGATCGAAACCGGCTCAGAGCAGGAGCAGCTCTCCTGATCACAGCCGGATTCCTCTGGATCCATCAGGCGTTCACGGCGATGTTCCTGTCCGGCGCCTATGTTCTGGTCCTTTTGATGCTCGGCGCGCGTCTTCGCAGAGGGATGGACAGAAATCATGTCTGGAGAGAGTACCATGTGATCACCGGGCTTGCGGATTTCCTTCTGGGAAGCGGATGTATGATCTTTTTATTCTGTATAGGATCCCTGCTTTTCGGGTGCGGGATCCGGAGCTTCCGTTTACTTACGGTGATCATTGCCGGATTTCTGATCGGTTTCCGGTTTATGGAATTAAGGACGGCAGGAGATGACGGAAAGCCGTGGAGACAGATCCCGAAGGAGACGAAGATCTCTCTGGAAATGTCCGCCTGCATCGCGATCATTCTTGCGATGGTCCTCCTGCAGGCCGGAAGAATGAACATCTGCGCCGATTACGACTCGCTCCATTATGGCCTGCGGAGTGAGTATGTCCTGGATAACGGCGGCGGGATCTATGAAAATCTCGGAATGGTCAACGTGGTATACACGTACTCGAAGGGCCTGGAGACACTGCTTTTACCGATCTCCGGACTGCCGTCCTACGGCTTTTTCCTGAGTTTCCAGATCTGGATGACGCTTGGGACCCTGATCACCGCGGGCCAGATCGTGGAACTTTTTGTCGGAAGAAAGCATGCGGTGGGCTGTATGACGCTGCTCTCCTGTATACCCGGGATCATGAACATGTCCATCACTGCAAAGACAGACTCCATGACGGTATTTATGCAGCTTGTCATGCTTTTGTTTCTGCTGCTTTACATCAGGAGAAAGAAGGACGCTTATCTGGTACTGGCGGTGGATGCCTACCTGATGACACTCGTGTTAAAGCCGACGGCGCTTGTATTTTCCACAGCGGCGGCAGGAACCGCCGGACTTTACATCCTGCTCACAAAACAGCTGAGATTTAAGTTCCGCGGAAGTGTCCTTCCATCCCTTGGCTTTATGGTCCCGATGTGGCTTCTCATCTGGTACCGGACATGGCTGCACACGGGACTTCCGCTGACATCCGTGTTCAATTCGATCTGGGCGGCCCTCGGCTTTACCGTGCGGTATCCGTACCGGTTTGAGAGTCTGCCGTCAAACGGCGGGGCACTGATCTCCCTGGCGGGGCTCAAGCACATTTTAAAGAGGATTTACGGCATTCTCATGGCCCCGGTGGGCGAAGATATGGCACATGTGCGGATCGCCTGGGGATCGCCGCTGCTCCTGATCTTTCTTCTGATGGTCGGTCTGCCGGTGCTGGCGGATGTGAAGAAATTGAGACGGAAAGAAAAAAGCTCCCTGATCTGCCTGGCGCTGGTCTTTGTGACGAATGGGATCGTGAGTCTCGCGGCGCTTTATCTTTTATGGCAGGTGGATGGAAACTATTTCCTGCTCCTCTATGCACTTTCAGCGATCCTGGCGGTGATCACAGCAGGAAAATTAAAGAGCGGTTTCCTCCACGGAACGATCTGCAGGATGCTGGTCCCGTTCCTTCTTTTTAATGTGACGATCACAGCCGTGAGCAACTGGGGTGGAACGCTGGGACTGACACCGGTGAAAATCTTTCATAAAGGATATTATAATCATATGGAAGAATCCCATGAACTGCTCGTCTCATACGGAAATGAGAAGATCTGGGACGTGCTGGCGGAAAATCCGAGAAACCGCGTCGTCGTATTCGGGGAACAGCCGGAGATGCTGCGCTTCCCGTGCAGCACCCAGAGCTATACGGACATCGAGGGAAGCGGCGGAAACTTCAATCTGTCATCCAGCCCGGAGGCACTGGCAGAGTTCTTTACATTCGCGGGAGTGGATCATATCTATCTCGGAAGCGGATACTTAAAGCCCGGAACGGACGGATTCCGAAATGTGACAGGGCTTTTAAAACAGGGGTATCTCTCAGACCTCCTGTATGAAAATGGAAACGGGCTTGCAGTATTCTCGCCAGAACCGAGAGAACTCTCCGCGGAGGAGAGCGAGGCGCTTCTGGCGGAGTTTACCGAAAAATACTGGCCCGGAGAACAGCAGTAAGGGGATAAGACATGAATTTACAGGAGAAAACCTCAGAGGCGTGGAAGAGGTGGAGCCCGGAGCTTCTGATCTTTGCGCTCCTTCTGGGATTTGGATTTTGGATCAATCGTGGAGTAGAACTGAAGGGACTTTATATGGATGATCTGTACCTTTGGTCCTGTTATGGGGACCAGTCGTTTACAGAGTATGTATTCCCGATGGGCAGCAGCCGGTTCCGCTTCCTGTTTTACCTGGCATCCTGGCTGGAACTTTTCTTTATCGGGGGACATGTGGAATGGATGGTTCCGTTCAACATCATCCTAAACGCGGGGATCGCGTACAGCATTTATCGGATGGCAGTGTCATTCAGCGATGGGAGAAAGATCTTAAGCTTTGCAGCCGGCATTTTCTACCTGTCTTCGAGAATGGCATATTATCAGATCGGACAGTTCTACGGTCTGATGGAGAGCCTGGCACTCTGGGCGGCGCTCGGGATGCTGTGGTTTCTGTACCGGTACGTGAATGAGAAAAAAGCGGGGGCGTTTCTCGCAGCCAACGTTCTGTACTTTGTGGTCAGCTTCATTCACGAGCGGTATATGGTGCTGCTGCCGCTTCTTCTCTTAACGGTGATCCTCGGCTTTGGAAAAGGTCTGGGAACGAAAACTGAGGCCGCGGAACCGGAGAAAAAAAGCGAACCGGAGCGCGCGGCAGAGCCGGGACGCAGCCGTGGAAGAGGACAGAGCCGCGGAGCACAGGGTAAGAAAGATGCAGCAGCCCGCGCGGAAGAAGCAGACACAGAAAGCAGTTTCCGCTTGCCAGGGATCCTGCTCATCTTGCTCCCGATCGTGGTATTTGGAGTGATCCAGATGATCCGTCTCCGCACGATCGGAACGCTGTCACCGGCAGGAACCGGAGGAACGGATGTGGCAGATACCTTCCAGCTCACGGATGCGATCAGCCAGGCGATCAGCCAGGTGGGATTTGTGTTCGGAAGAAACTCCGGACCGGATTATCTCTGCATTGAGCCGTTTGTGGACAGCCCGGACGGGATCCGGAACCTGATCCTGGCAGCGGAAGCCGTTCTCGGAGCCAGTGTGCTGGCGGCCGTTATCGGTATGGTGAGAGATCGGGAAGAGATCGTCTGTCATTTAAAGAACACGATCCTGTTTCTTGGATTTATCGCGCTCTGCATCGGCAGCTCCAGCGTGACGATCCGTGTCGAGATGCGCTGGGTCTATGTGGCCTATGCGGCGGCGCTCCTGTTCTTTGCTTATCTGTCCCGTGTGATGGGAAAGGCGGGGATCCTGGTACTTTTATACGGCTGTCTGATCTTCCCGGTTGAGACATATTACCGGGACAACTGGGATAACCTGTATTTATGGGCACCGCAGAGCCAGTACAATTCTCTGGCGGAAAAGACATACGGAACATACGGGGACGATATCTTCGACAAAGAGATCTATATCATCGGAAAAGATTTCGAGATCAGTGATTTTAATGCAGAAACATTCCTGAAAGTATACGCAAAAGGAAAAACAAAGGTCCCGAAACTTCAGTTGATCGACAGCGATATGGACCTCAAGGAGATCACGGACAATATGGTGATCCTGTGTGAGGACCCGGAGCACAATGCGTACAACGATGTGACGGAGATCGTGAAGCGGCAGCGATTCGACACGCCGTTCGGAAGCTATGCGGACGGGTGGATCGATGAGAACGCAAAGATCGTTCTAACAAACGGGGAGAGCAGCAAGCTGACCTTGAAGTGCTATTACCCCGGCAAACTTACAGGCGGCGAGACCTGTAAGATCAAGGTGAACGGACGGCAGATGGCTGACCTTGTATTTACGGACAATACGATGTACTACGAGATCCCGGCCGCACCGTATCAGAGATTTACGCTGGAGTTTTCGTGCAACTTTTATGTGAAAGGTGCGCGGGAACACCGCGGGGAAGAAAATCTGGCAATGGTCGTGAAGGTAGTCGACCAGTAAGCAGCCGCGGCAGCAGCTGCGCGATATCCGAGGGAACCGCTTATCTGAAGGTTTCACGAAAAAAGTGCAGCGGCTGCCGGACATGATGATGCATGGCTGTTACGAAGAAAAAAGGAGAATCAGAAAATGAATGGACAGCAGTTGGCTCCCATGACCGTGGGATTTGCCATTGCAGTGGTCCTGATCCTCGTAATCGGATTTTTCCGGAGAAAGAGGAACATGATCGCCCATCTTGCTCCCGTAAAGCGGGAATTAAAGAAGGAAAAGCAATGGCTGCGGCGCGGGGAGTATAATGCGGCAATGGTAAAAGGCCGCCAGAATCTGGAACTGTTCTTAAAGCTTGTGGCAGAGTTTAACGGGATCGAGCTTGATAATTCCGCCCAGGCGATGGCGAATGCCCGGAGCAGTTCAGATGGAAGAGGACAGCGCGAGACTTACCGGACAAACGGAAGAAAGCGCCAGAGAGTCATGACATTCCAGCAATTTGGATGGTGGCTCGATGAGAACGGGTATCTGGACCGTGTCGGAAAGTGGGAATTAAATGAGATCCGCGTGATCGGAAACAAAGCGGTACATGAAAATTATGTTTCCAAGGAAGATGCCTGGAATCAGTATAACTACATGGAAGATCTTCTGCGGATCGTTGCGGACCGCCATGCGAACCGTCATAAAAAACGGGGGCCGGAGATCAAAAAGAGCCAGACAGGACATTATGGGACAAATGTGAGAAAAACATCCGGAGCGCAGACGAAAGCACGCGGTCAGAATCAGTCCCAGGGACGCGGACAGTCAAAAGGACATAGCCAGAATCAGACCGGACGAAGCCAGTCAAAGAACGGTGGACAGGGAAAGCCGGAACGAGATCAGGCGAAGAGCGGCGAAGGAAAACATGAGCACATTCAGACGAAAAGCAACCGTCAGGGACAGGCTCAGAGACGCGAAAACGGAAAGCAGTCCAACACAAAGCAGTCCGCCGCTAAGAATGGACAGAATATCAGAACAGGTGGAAATGCAGACCGGGATGCGAAGGAAAATAGAAAAGTGGCAGATCAGCCGATGTCGAAAAAGGTTCCGGAAGAGCGGAAGGTAAAAAATCCACAGAAGAAAGAATCGCAAGTCGAAGCGAACAAACTTCAGCAGAGCAGGATCGTGAAGACCGAAGCGAACAAGCCTCAGCCAGGCAAAGAAGTGAAACCGGAAACAAATAAACGTCAGCAGAATGAGAAAGCTGAGGCTGCTGTGAGTATCAAAGTACAGACAGCTGGAAAGTCAGAAGAGAGAAAGTCGCGATCCATCGTGACAGTGCAGCCGGTACAGCCGGTGACCCCAGCGGAAAAGACTGCAGGAAAACCGCTTCCGTTGATGCCGTTGGAGAAAAAAACAGAGGATGTACAGCAGGAGAAGTTAAGCTCTTCCGCAAAGAGACGCCAGAGAAGAAAGCGGGCACAGGCGGCAATAGAGGCAGCCGGGACGTCTGGAATGAATCGTGAGTCCCGTGAGACTGCAGCACCGCAGACAAAGCCTGTCAGGCAGACAGAATCCCGCCTGGCTCGTCAGGAAGGAAACAGGACAGAACGCAGACCCCGTCAGGCCGCACCGGCGACATCCATGAGGATCGTGACACTCAGCCAGCCGGTGAGCGGACGTACAGCAGCTGATCAGATCATGAACGCAAGTACAAGATCAGCAGTATCAAAAGCGGATAAACAACCGCAGACGGAAATACAGAAGACACAGAGTGAGAACACGGCGAAACAGGCGGCAAGACGCCGCAGACCGAGAAGAAGACCGGCAGCGAAGACCGCAGCAGGCGGAGGAGATCATGAAGAATAAGAAAAGTTATATCTACATCGGACTTCCGATCCTTGGGATCCTCTTTTATCTGGCATATTTAAAACGCTCCGCCATCGACATGGTGTATTCCGACTATATCCGGCTGATCAATTCCTATCTGCCGGACGTCTGGAATCCGGATAAGTTCTTTGTTGCGGATCTTCTCACGAGAATTCCGGTAAACTTTTTAGAACGCGGTCTGAATGTGATGATCTTCGGCTACAGCGTTACCGTGGACCGCGTGATGGGCGTTCTCGGTTTTGGACTTTCCGCACTGGTGATCGGCTGGTACAGCAGGAAAAAAGAACTCTGTCCGGTCTGGTATGCGGCTATGATGATCGTCATGTTCAGTCTGAATAAATGGGAGATGCTGTACAACGGAACCGGATGGGCGCATTTCCTGGCATTTGGATTGTTCTTCTGGAATTATGCGCTGCTTGACCGGGTATATGAAAAAGGCTTCAGGAATGCAAAGCGGTCGGAGCTGGTATTGCTCTTTGTGCTGCCTTTCGTGATCACGATCGGGGCAGCAGGTCCGTACTGCGCGATCTATACGGTGACGATCGTACTCGCATATCTTTTTATCTATGTGTGGGATGTCGTGTGTTTAAGACAGACCGGCAAACAGTCAGATCAGAAGAACAGAGCGGAAACAGGAAATGAAGCAAGTTGGAAAAAAGATAACGGAATCATCGCTGTAATATCTCCGAAACGTTCCGGGATCGGAACGGCCCGCATGATCGCCCTGATCGCGGCAGCAGTCATCCCGTTCCTCATCTATCTCTGGAGCAATTCCCAGGCGGTGTATGAGTATTCGGGTGCGGTGAATGTGCCGCTCTTTACGGCTTTCCGACAGGATCCGAAATTTTTTATTAAATTTCTGCTTAAGTCTTTTGCTTCCATGGTTTTTGGAGTAGAATTGATTGACAGGAACTTTGCGGGAATTCCGGGGAAAGTATGGTGTGCGGTCGGTGTGATCGTACTGGTTTCGTACTTCTTCGCACTGTGGATGAATTTTTATTACCGGATCGAGGAAAAGACGATCCTGCCGCTGATGCTTTTGGCGGGCGGCGGCATGAACCATCTGATGGTGCTCGTGAGCAGATATATCTTTATGCCGAACGATAAGTATGGAATGAGCTCCAGATACGCACTGCAGTACCAGATCGGTGTGATCGGGATCTTCCTGACGTTTGCCCTGGCGGCAAAGTGCGGATTTTGCAGGAAAAAAGCCACACTGGCCATGCCTGTAAAGACTGTATCTATCGCTCTCGCAGCCATGTTCCTCATTGGAAACGTGATGACGACGACTGAGGAGTTCCGCTTCGGAAAATACCGGAAAGAACATAACCGGGATGAAGTAAAACAGATCTTATTAAATTTTGAAAATGAGTCAGACAACACACTGGAGGATGCGCTGGAATATCACAAACCGGGATGCCGGGCAGCGCTTACGATCCTGAAAGAAAACGGTTGGAATATATGGAGGTAGACCTATGAAAGTAGTTATCCTGGCAGGAGGATTCGGAACAAGGATCAGCGAGGAGAGCCATTTAAAACCAAAGCCAATGATCGAGATCGGTGAGAAGCCGATCCTCTGGCATATCATGAAATATTACTCCCAGTTCGGATACAATGAGTTTATCATTTGCCTGGGATATAAGCAGTATGTGGTAAAGGAATTCTTTGCAGACTATTTCCTTCACACATCCGACGTGACCTTCGATCTCGCAAACAACAGCATGAAGGTCCACAACAATTACTCCGAGCCCTGGAAGGTGACCCTGATCGATACAGGATTAAATACCATGACCGGCGGACGCGTAAAGCGCATCAGAGACTATGTCGGAAATGAGCCGTTCATGCTGACCTACGGTGACGGCCTTGCGAATATCGACCTGAAAGCGCTCGAAGAGTTCCACAGAAGCCACGGAAAGATCGCAACGATCACAGCCGTCAATATCGGACAGCGTTTCGGCGTCCTTGACCTCGAGGAGAACGGAAAGATCAATTCCTTCCGCGAGAAGAATGATGACGACGGAAGTCTGATCAACGGCGGATACATGGTCATGAACCCGGGCGTATTCGACTACATCGAGGGCGATTCCACCGTATTCGAGCAGGAACCGTTAAGAAATCTCGCAAAGGACGGCGAGCTGATGGCATACCGCCATGAGGGATTCTGGAAGTGCATGGATACCCAGCGTGAGAAACAGCAGTTAGAGGCGATGTGGCAGTCCGGAAACGCGCCCTGGAAGATCTGGGAATAAGGAAATAAAGATCCGTAATTGGAGAAGATGAGATGAACTTAAAAGAAGTTTTTGACTTTTATAAAGGAAAAAATGTCCTGGTGACGGGACACACCGGTTTTAAGGGAACATGGCTTTCCAGGATCCTGGTAAATGCTGGAGCAAACGTCACAGGATATTCTTTAACTCCGCCGACAGATCCGGCGTTATTTGACATGGCCGGTCTTGATGGAAAGATGAATTCCGTCATCGGGGACATCCGGGACCTCGTCCATTTAAAACAGGTATTTGAGGAGACAAAGCCGGAGATCGTCCTGCATCTGGCTGCACAGCCGATCGTAAGGGATTCCTACAAGGATCCGGTCTACACCTATGAGACGAATGTCATGGGCACTGTCAATATTTTAGAGTGCGTCCGCCTGAACCCGTGTGTAAAGTCATTCCTGAACGTGACGACGGATAAGGTGTATGAGAACAGGGAGTGGGAGTACGGCTACCGCGAGGTGGACCGCCTGGACGGCTATGATCCGTATTCCAACAGCAAATCGTGCTCCGAGCTTGTGACACACAGCTATAAAAAGTCCTTCTTTGCGGACGGACACTGTGCGATCTCGACCTGCCGTGCCGGAAACGTGATCGGCGGAGGAGACTTTGCGAATGACCGGATCGTTCCGGACTGTGTCCGCGCAGCGATGGCGAAGAAGCCGATCATCGTCCGCAATCCGCATTCCACCCGCCCGTATCAGCATGTTTTAGAGCCGTTAGCGGCATATCTGATGGTCGCAAAGGCACAGTATGAGGACGGGAAATATGCCGGTTACTACAACGTGGGACCGGATGACAAGGACTGTGTGACGACCGGTGAGCTTGTGGACATGTTCTGCAATGCCTGGGGAAACGGACTTTCCTGGGAGAATAAGAGCGACGGAGGTCCCCATGAGGCGAACTTCTTAAAGCTCGACTGTTCGAAGTTAAAGACTACATTCGGCTGGCACCCGCGTTACGGCGTGAAGGAAGCGATCGGACTCACGGTGGAGTGGTGCCAGGAGTATGAGAAGAACGGCGATGTTGCCGCTGTGATGGACAGACAGATCGCGGAGATGTTTCAGTAGAGGAATAGACAGGAAAGGAAAAATTATGTTTGAGAATAAGACAGAAGCAGAGGCAAGAAAAGAGATCCTTGACCTCGTAGCTGAATATGCCGATAAATTCCATAACCAGAAAAAGGAGTTCCATGAGGGAGACCGCATCCCGTATGCGTCCCGCGTGTACGACAGCAAAGAGATGGTAAACCTTGTGGACAGTTCCCTGGAGTTCTGGCTCACATCCGGACGCTACACGGATGAGTTCGAGAAGAAGCTTGCGGAGTACCTCCATGTGCGCTACTGTGCTCTTGTAAACTCCGGCTCTTCCGCAAACCTGGTAGCATTCATGACCCTGACCTCCCCGCTGCTCGGCGACCGCCGCGTAAAGCGCGGAGACGAGATCATCACTGTTGCGGCAGGTTTCCCGACGACCGTTACCCCGGCGATCCAGTACGGCGCGGTTCCGGTCTTCGTTGACGTGACGATCCCGCAGTACAACATCGATGTTACAAAGCTCGAGGAAGCACTTTCCGAGAAGACAAAGGCAGTCATGATTGCCCATACACTCGGAAATCCGTTCGACCTTGCGGCAGTCAAAGCGTTCTGCGAGAAGCACAGCTTATGGCTCATCGAGGACAACTGTGATGCACTGGGATCCAGATATACGATCAACGGCGAGGAGAAATTCACCGGAACGGTCGGCGATATCGGAACTTCCAGCTTCTACCCGCCGCACCACATGACGATGGGCGAGGGAGGAGCTGTCTATACGGACAACCCGCTGTTAAATAAGATCATCCGCTCTTTCCGCGACTGGGGCCGCGACTGCGTCTGCCCGTCCGGACATGACAATATGTGCGGACATCGTTTCGACAGACAGTACGGAGAACTTCCGCTCGGCTATGACCACAAATATGTATACTCCCATTTCGGCTATAACCTGAAAGCGACAGACCTTCAGGCAGCGATCGGCTGCGCGCAGATCGAGAAATTCCCGACCTTCGTGGAGCGCAGAAGACACAACTTTGACCGTCTGAGAGCCGCTCTTGCGGAGACGGAAGACCGCCTGATCCTCCCGGTTCCGGCCGAGAACTCCAGACCGAGCTGGTTTGGTTTCCTGATCACATGCAAGAAGGGAACAGACCGGAATAAACTCGTCCAGTACATCGAGAGCAAAGGCATCCAGACGAGAATGCTGTTCGCCGGAAACCTGATCAAACATCCGTGCTTCGATGAAATGAGAGCGGAGAAAAAGGGCTACCGAGTTGTCGGCACACTCGAAAATACCGACCGGATCATGAGCGATACCTTCTGGGTAGGCGTTTATCCGGGAATGACAGACGAAAAGATCGACTATATGGCGAAAGTGATCAAAGAGGGGCTGTTACAGTGAGTGAAGAAAAATCCTTTGACCTGACGAAAGTCCATGAGGTCAATTTAAAACTTTTAAAGGAGATCGACCGGATCTGCAGAAAGTATAAGATCAAATATGCCCTGGACTCCGGTACACTCCTTGGCGCAGTCCGCCACGGCGGATTTATCCCGTGGGATGACGATGTGGATGTCATGTTCACGAGAAAGAACTATGAGATGTTCGCGAAGGTCGTAAGACGGGAACTGCCGGAGGACATGTCCTTCGTGGAGCCGAATGAATACCATGGAGGAAAGGCATTCTACGACTTTATCTCCCGGGTGACGTACAACAAGAGCCAGAAATTCGAGGACTCCGGAAAGATGGAGTTTTATGACGACAAGATCAGCCGCCTGAATGTGGATCTGTTCATCGTGGACGGACTCCCGGCAGGAAAGATCGCAAAGAAGATCACAAAGCTCTCCCACTGCGTTCTCTACGGATTCGCCCTGGGACACCGCTATGAGATCGATTACAGCGACTATAAGGGCGTTATGAAGCTCTTTGTGGCGGTCCTTGCCAATATCGGAAAGCTGATCCCATTCCCGGTGATCTGGAAGCTCTGGAATGCTCTGTGCCGCTTTGACAGCAGAAAAGAGCGCCCGCTGTATTTCTACACGGGCTATGCGCCAAACTGGTTCTATGTGGAAATGAAGCGCGAGTGGGACGACGAGGTTGTCGAGATGCCGTTTGAGGACACGAAGTTCTATGTGCCGTCCGGCTGGGACGAACTTCTGACACAGCTCTACGGCGATTACATGAAACTTCCGCCGAAGGAAAAACAGATTCCGGAACATTCCGATATGGAGATCAAGATTTATGACTAAACTGCTTTCGGTCGTTGTATCGGTATACAACGAGGAGCTGGCGCTTCGTGAATTTTACGCGGAGACGGGGAAGATCTTAAAAACGCTGCCGGCGGACTGGGACTACGAGTTCCTGTTCGTGAACGACGGCAGCAGGGATCAGTCCCTTTCGATCCTCCGGGAGTTCGCGGCGTCGGACGAAAAAGTGAAGATCGTCAACTTTTCCAGGAACTTCGGGCATGAGGCAGCGATGATCGCGGGACTGGACTATGCGGGCGGTGACGGTATCGTCTGCATGGACGCGGACCTGCAGCATCCGCCGGAATGCCTGCCGGAGATCGTGGAAAAGTTTGATGAGGGATACGAAGTGATCAGCATGGTGCGCACGAAAAATAAGACGGCGGGTTTTGTAAAGAACTTTACATCCGCAGCGTTCTACAAGCTGATCAACCACCTCTCAGACGTGAAGTTTGAGGCCAATGCCTCAGACTTTTTCGCAGTGAGCAAAAATGCGGCGGAGGTCCTCCGGAACAACTACCGGGAGAAGGTCCGCTTCCTGCGCGGCTATGTGCAGAGCATCGGATTCGAGAAGACGACGATCGAGTACGAGGCGAGACCGCGGTTTGCGGGGGAGAGCAAGTACAGCATCAAAAGTCTGTTTAAATTTTCCATCAACACGATCCTCTGTTTTTCGGACCTGCCGTTAAAACTCGGGATCTATTCCGGTGTGATCACGGCGCTTTTCGGCCTGATCATGGTGATCTATACGGTCTATACCTGGGAACTGTACGGGGCACCGAACGGTTATGCGACGATCGTTGTCCTGATCTCGTTCATGTTTTCCGTGCTGTTTGTGATCGTCGGGATCATCGGTGAGTATATCGCGATCCTGTTTGCTGAGATCAAGGACCGGCCGGTCTATATCGTGAGAGATACTGCTAATTTCGGGAAAAAACGAAAACAGGATACGGTTGGGCAGGACCTTCAGTGAAAAAAGGAGATTTTCTCGGCCTGACAGGCGAAAAAGCCCCGGAAACATTGGAAAAACATTACAAAATCATGAATAATTTGTGTAAATTTGAGAAAAGGACTTCAAAAATAAAAAGGAATCGTATATAATA
>ERZ1026901.1432-NODE-1432-length-13719-cov-4.725995_pt1 | contig 13719 bp, 9 predicted proteins | sample MGYA00380179_ERZ1026901 | MGnify/ENA primary metagenome ERZ1026901 (study PRJEB33269, sample SAMEA4719815) | human gut metagenome | biome: human-associated habitat; feature: organic feature; material: feces | place: Cameroon | collected 2013-10 ... | reverse complement strand
TTCTCGACCGTCTCGGATTCAAGTGGGGCAAGGAGCTTGTACACTTCTCTTACGGTATGGTAGAGCTTCCCAACGGCAAGATGAAGAGCCGCGAGGGTACTGTAGTGGATGCCGACGACTTGATATCAGCTATGATAGGCGACGCCAAGCAGACAAGCGAGGAGCTTGGCAAGTTTAAGGATATGAGCGAGGAAGAGCGCAACGAGATTGCCCGCATCGTGGGTCTTGGTGCCTTGAAGTACTTCATCCTTAAGGTGGACGCCCGCAAGAACATGCTGTTCAACCCCGAAGAGTCGATCGACTTCAACGGCAACACCGGTCCCTTCATCCAGTACACCTACGCTCGTATACGTTCTATCCTGCGCAAGGCTGCTGCCGAGGGCATCAACATTCCTGCCACTCTGTCGGCAGAGATGCCTCTCAACGAGAAGGAGATAGAGCTTATACAGAAGCTCAACGAGTTTGGCGCTGCTGTGGAGCAGGCAGGCAAGGACTACTCGCCTTCAGGCATTGCCAACTACTGCTACGAGCTTACCAAGGCTTTCAACCAGTTCTACCACGACTACTCTATCCTCGGTGCCGATACCGAAGACGAGAAGGTTGTGCGCCTGGTATTGGCACAGAACGTTGGCAAGACCTTGAAGAATGGTATGGCGCTGTTGGGCATTGAGGTGCCTGAGCGCATGTAATACATGGAACGGCGAACTCCCGTTCGCCGCCCACGCAACGAGCACCCTGTATATGGTACTTACTAAAATAACAATATCAATCCCCCAACTTTATGGAAGATAAATATTTTGATAAATATGCTCCCATATACGAAACAAAAGGCAATCTTCCCCATTGGAATCAATGTGGGAAGATTGTCTTTATTACTTTTAGACTTGCCGACTCTATTCCTAATGACATAATTCATAAATTTATACAAGAGGCATCCGAATGGAGAGAAGAACATCCCAATCCCGTAAACAAAGAAATGGAGTTGTGGATGATTGAGCGATGTAACCGTATGGAGAAATATCTTGATTCTGGTATGGGTGAATGTATATTGGAGCATTTACATATACGTGATATTATCGTCAAGTCATTATTATATATGGAAACCAATAATTATATTTCCATACACTCTTATGTTATAATGCCTAACCATATTCATCTTCTTCTTGAGCCTTTAGGCGAATGGACTATTCAAAAGATAATGCGTTCGTTGAAGATGCATACATCTAAAGAAATAAACAATGTATTGCAAAGAACGGGAACCTTATGGCGTAAAGAATATTTTGATAGAATTATAAGAAGTGAGAGACATTATTTAGCTGTGCTTGATTATATAAGGGACAATCCAAGGAAATGTCGTGTTGGTACATATACGTACTATTTGGCAGAGGAACTTCAGGGAATATATAAATAACCTATATGGAACGGCGAACTCCTGTTCGCCGCGCAATCAATGAACATCCAGTATATGGAACGGCGAGCTCCCGCTCGCCGCACAAGTATAATATACATAGCTTGTGCGGCGAACAGGAGTTCGCCGTTCCATATACGGGGTGCCATCCGTTCTATATACTGGGTGCTGCCACTACTTAACGACCCTGACGCGTCCCTCCTTGCGTGGAGCCGCCGGGCGGGCCTCCCTCGACGCATATCCTAACGACAGAGCGCCGATGCCGATATACTGTTCGTCCACACCGAGAGTCTTCATGAGCTGCTTGCCCTCCTCAGTTTGGAACATCTGGTATTCGCGGTTGATCCAGCAAGTGGCGAGCCCTACGGCATGAGCGGCAAGCATCATATTCTCGAGCACACACGAGCCATCCTGGAAGGCATTGGGGTTGTCCTTGGTAGAGAAAACAAGCAGATAGGTGGGAGCATCGTAGTAGGGGTTGCTGTCCACACCCATAATCTGGGCATTAAGACGTGCCAGCTGTGCCTTGATGTCATCGTTCTGTACAGCCACGATTATAGGGTCCTGCAGTCCGTGACCGGTTGGAGCATACTCACCAGCCTCAAGCACAGCGTTCAGTAGTTCGTCGCTAACCTGCTCAGCCTTATAGTGGCGGCAAGAGCGGCGAGTCTTGATAAGTTCTAACAGTTGGTTTTCCATACGTTGTATTCCTTTATATTATTAATTGTTATCTAATCTTAATCCTGAAGTCGTTGTCCACGCTCACTCCCTCGTGTCCAATATACCTATCCACAGCCCCATTGGCAACCAATGCTTTAGGCTCTCCCTCGTGTATGCCGTCCTTGTCGAGCATCCATAGACGGTCGGCGGTTTGTAGGGCAGCCTCAAGGTCGTGTGTGGACAGCAGGATAGTCTTGCCCTCGTTGTGTGCCAGTTGGCGCAGAAGCATAAGCAAGTCCACCTTGCCGTGGAAGTCGAGAAAGGCAGTGGGTTCGTCGAGCAGGATGATGGGAGTGCTTTGCGCAAGCGACTTTGCTATCATTGCCTTCTGACATTCGCCGTCGCTGAGGCTGCACACGCGGCGCCGGCTCATATCCTCCATGCCCACCATAGCCAATGCTTCGTCCACCGCCTTGCGGTCTTCGTCACCCAATCTGCCCCAGAAGCCCGTGTATGGAGTGCGTCCCAATGACACAAGCTCGCCCACCGTAAGACTCTGCGCCTCCGGCCGTGACGTAAGCACAATGCTAAGCTGTCGTGCAAACTCGTCGCGCGCATAGCTGTCCACGCTCTTTCCACCCAGGAGGATGTCGCCGCCAAGACGGTCTTGCAGTCGGGCGATGGAGCGCAGCAAGGTCGACTTGCCCGTTCCGTTGCGGCCTATTATGCAGGTAAGGGTGCCAGCCTGGGCATTGGCCCACAGGTTGGAGCCGATGATGTGGCGGCTGTTGTGTCGGGCAGGGTAGCCTATGGCGACGTCTTGCAGGGATATTGCGTTGATTGGCATAGGGTTTTGTTTCTTTTAGGGTTGTTTGCGTGGTACGGCTGGAAGCCGTACCTCCTACAGTATATATGTGCAAAATTAGCAATTATTTCCCAAAATATTGTACCTTTGCATCAATAAGTAGCCGAAAACAATATACAATGAACAATTCGATATTACAGCTTCAGCAGCAGCGTATGTTGTTGCAGATAGAGTACAACCACGAGAAGGAGGAGTTTCGCAAGCAAACCGAGACGATGGGCGTGGAGCGTAAGGTGCGCCGAGGCGACGCCTGGTTTCCCGTCGCGTTGGGCCGTTGCTACTACAACTCGCTCAACCAGATGGTGGTGGAGGTGTCGCGGCACGAAGGCTCGGATATAGAGCACAACTTCGAGCCAGGACGTCCCGTGTGTTTCTTCACTATGAAGCGCGACCCCAAGACGGGCAAGGACAGCATACAATATATGTCCTTCACCGCCACCGTGAGCTATGCCGCGACCGACCGTATGGTGGTGGCATTGCCTGATGCGGGCCGCCTTACCGACCTGCAGCGCCAGGATGCCATCGGTGTGCAGCTCTTCTTCGACGAAACCAGCTACCGTCTGATGTTCGACGCACTCGACCGTGTGATGCGTGCCACGTCGGGCCGACTTGCCGATTTGCGTGAGATGTTCTACACCAAGGCGCCTGCCCGCAAGCTAAGCTTCGAGCCAATGCGCTTTCCGTGGCTCAATGCGTCGCAGGAACTGGCTGTGAACGAGGTGCTGCGAGCCAAGGATGTGGCTGTGGTACACGGCCCTCCCGGCACGGGCAAGACCACAACTCTTGTTGAGGCTATATACGAGACGCTGCGCCGCGAGAGTCAGGTGTTGGTGTGTGCACAGAGCAATATGGCTGTCGACTGGATATCGGAGAAGCTTGTGGATAGGGGAGTGGCGGTGCTGCGCATAGGCAACCCCACACGTGTCAACGACAAGATGCTGTCCTTCACCTACGAGCGACGCTTCGAGGCACACCCCGACTATCCCCAACTGTGGAGCATACGCAAGGCTATACGCGAGTTGCGTGGGCAGCGCAAGCGCACCGACTCATGGCACCAGAAGATGGATAGGCTCAAGAGCCGAGCCACGGAGCTGGAGCTGCGCATACGCTCGTCGCTCTTTGGCGAGGCACGTGTCATAGCCTGCACGCTTACGGGTGCCGCCAATAGGGTGCTGGAGGGCGAGAAGTACTCAACCCTCTTTATCGACGAGGCAGCCCAGGCACTTGAGGCAGCTTGCTGGATAGCCATACGCAAGGCAGGCAGAGTGGTGTTGGCAGGCGACCATTGTCAGCTGCCGCCTACGGTCAAGAGCATTGCCGCCTTGAAGGGTGGATTGGGCAAGACGCTCATGGAGCGCATCGTGGAGCAGAAGCCCGACGTCGTGACGCTGCTCACCATGCAGTATCGAATGAACGAGCGCATCATGCAGTTCTCAAGCGACTACTTCTACAACGGCGCCGTTACAACCGCCCCGGAGGTTAGCCACCGTGGCATACTCGACTACGACCTGCCCATGGTGTGGATTGATACCGCCGATGTGGACGGCAAGGAAGAATTTGTGGGTGAGAGTTTTGGCAGGATAAACCGTGCCGAAGCCGAGCTTACGCTTGCCACTTTGCAAGACTACTTCGATAAAATCGGCAAAAATCGAATATTCGACGAGTCGATAGATGTGGGCATCATCTCTCCTTATCGTGCCCAGGTGCAACTGCTCCGCAAAATGATAAGGCAGAAAGAATACTTCCGTCCGTACCGCCGGATGATAACGGTGAACACAGTGGACGGGTTCCAGGGTCAGGAGCGCGACATCATCCTGATATCATTGGTAAGGTCGAACGACGGCGGCGACATAGGCTTCCTTCGCGACTTGCGCCGTATGAACGTGGCTATAACACGTGCCCGCATGAAGCTCATCATACTTGGGTCGGCTCAGACGATGACGTCGCATCCGTTCTATAAAAAGCTGTACGAGTTTGTGGAGGGGCTGTAGCACCCCTCCTCTCTTATGTGTTATCTGTCCGGATTCCACACCGTGAGCTTTGCTTTATGTGCGTTCTCGCCTCCGCCATGTTCCTTGAAGTACTCCTTGACGTCATCGCTTACAAAGTTGTCGCTCAGAGTAAGGAGAGGACCGATGGACGATCGTATCACAGTTTTGTAGGCATCCGTCTTCAATGTGCCTGCAAATGTACGGTTGGCATTGTCGTTCGACATATCCTCGTCCTCGTATGTGTCCATTGCGTCGTTATATCTTTCAACGAAGTGGTTAAGCGCTCTTGTGCGTGCGTTTAGTTCGTCGTAAAGACTTAGATGTCTGAAGGAAGCTGGCGATGTTCTTGATACGTACTTGCTGTCGAGACATTCTTCCATCAGCTTGTATGCCTCAACCAGACTCTTGTTGTCGAGTTCGTTGGCAGGCACTTGCGCGTCGTTCCAGTTGGGCTGCTTCTTCTCGTCCTGTGGCGGCTTCTGCTGCTTCACCGTCCTTATGCCCAACTTGGCATCCACCGCCTTGCCTATTGGCGCAAAAAGGGCAGTGTGGTTTCTTGGAATGTCGATAGTTTTGCCTCCACTCTTCTTTACCGGTGTAATGCTGCGGTGCTTAGTGGTGGTCTTTGTTGCGGTCTTGATAGGAAGTGTTTTCTCGATGTTCTTGGTAGCTTCCTTTTTCACTTGTTCGCCAAAACTCTCTTTAGCTTTCTTGAACATGCCCTTGAGCGACTGAGCCGATGCGGTTGTGCTGCCAAATACAACAGCCATGCCGAGTACAAGTAAGGCACGTGAGGGCATACCCAATTTGCCTGTCATAGATTTAGTTTCTTTCATAATAAGGTGTTGCAACACTATTGTTTAACATTGTTATAAGCATTGGTTTAGCAGAAGGTTGCTTTGTGTTATGCTGCATTGGCGTCGTGGTTTACCACCGTGTTGCTGTTATGAGGTAGGCTCGACTCTATCAACATTGCAAAGATAAAAAGAATATTCGAAACACAATCCCCATAAGAAAACATTTTTTCCGTTTTTATCTGCCATCTGCCACCTTTCCGCGTAACGTGCTGTGCCTCTGTGAGTTGTGTGGTTGCAGATGGGTGGCAGATGGTTGCAGATGAAACGCTTATCTGCAACCATATCTGCAACCGTGCAATGTACACGTAGTCAAGGAGTTACGGGGATATTTTGGTGGCGGTTGCAGAGTGGCAGATAAAAACGTAAACAAAGATTTGACATACCCACGATACATGATTCGTGTAATGGACGTATAATATTTAGGCGACCGCCCCTCTTGTACTTGTGGTTCCTAGACGCTGCGCGTCATACGACAGACGGCACAGAAATGATTGCTTGTAATATATAGCCTTCATTTCCGTGAGTTCCTGCCTCGCGAAGCGTAGGCCATTCTGTGGATTCGAAAAGCTTAAGCCCGTAGGCTTCTGTGTGGTCTGTGCGTTCTGTGGGAACTACATACAAAAGAACTACAAGTAAAATTATACGTTCATTATACGAATTATATATTACACGTCCATTACACGAACATCAGAACGCCAACAATTCTGTCACTCCATATTCCAGAAAAATCAATTTCTTGTGTTCCAACAAAGGCTTAATGACCGACCAATTAAGCCTTACTGACCGACCAATTAAGCCTTACTGACGATGCCATCCTGTTTTCCTCGCTACGCCATCCTGTTCCCCTGTCTCCCCCGATGAAATCGTGGTTTTTGCTTTTCACCTCCTTTTTGTCTGTTCCTGTGTGCACTCCCCGTACCTCGTTGAAATCGGCAAAAATAGCCGATTTAGCCCTAAAACCGACCTCGGTGTGCAACGAATCGCCACCTGTAGCAACCCGAATAACACGATTTTGACCTCGAAAAGCAATATTTTTGCTTAATCAATCTTTTTCTATTTTTTACAGAAAAACCTATACGAGACGCATTGCCCTTCCAATTATATTTATTACCTTTGCAAAAGAGAGCTCTCCCAAGAGGCACACTTTAAGCCCATGAGATGCTCGGAAAGACACCAAAAATTCGCCCATAACAACCTCTTGTCGCAACTATAAATCTTCGGCAAAACGGGCAATACACATCTTTATATATTATATATACTTATATATAGTACCAACGACGTATACTGCTTAGTGCCGCTGCCTTATGGCGAAACCTATAAGGGATGCAGCCCTAAATTAGATATATAAACAATAAGAATTTGAAATCGTAGCACCACGTTCTGCGTAGGTTCCTGTATGGCACCTGTGCAGCCGCCCCCTTAGCGCCTGTGCGCACGTAAGCGCGTATATACAAGCGCGCACGATGAAATGGCGGAAATCGAAACAGAAAGACAGAAACAACCAATGAGCAAGAGATTTGTTTTACAGTTAGCCGTTATGCTGTGCAGCTTGCCTGCATTAGCCACTATCAGCACCCGTATGTACAACTACGAGTTTACGGGTGCCGAGTACGTGGGCTATTATCTCCTGCGCTGGGTCTACGTGTTTCAGGGCTACCCCTTCGTGGTTCAGGCATCCGTAACGGTGCTTATGTTCAGTATTCTCATGGTGGCGTTCCTTACCATACGCATCGTGTTGGACAAGTACCAGAACTCGCGCCATGAGAAGTTCTATAGAAAACTGAAGCAGCGCTACGGCGCCATACTGCTCAAGATATTTGCCGACAAGCACAACTATACTGACCAGGAGGTGCTTGAGCTTACCAACTATAAGGACGAGGGCTGGAAAGGCTGGCGCATGTTCTTTGTGGGCAGGCTGCTTGTCGAGACCAAGTCGGAGGTGTACGACGTGTACAACTACCGCAATGTGGAAGCCGTTGTGCGCGTGTTCGGACTCTATGGATTCGTAGAAAACAAGCTAACCTTCGGCTCATATCCCGACCGCATCATGTCGTTGCAGCTGTCGCAGTTCTTGATGATAGACGTGGCAGAGTCGATCTTGGTTCGATTGCTAAGCTCCACGAGCCATATGGTGCGTAAGGAGGTGCGTATGTTCTACGTATGGTTGAGCGAGTACGAACCCTTCCGGTTCTTCATCGACAAGAATGTAGACTACGAGTATCGACCCTGGGACAGCCTCGAGGTACACCACATGTTGCGAGCCCGAAAGATTGGCGGCAAGGAGATACCGTCGCTCGTGCCGATTGTACACCATTGTCCCGACCCACAACTTAAGTCGTGCCTTATACGCGAGGTGGCTTATTGGGGTACGTACGAGGACATCAACAAGATGCGCAGCTACATCACTGCCGACAATACGCTCTACCGCAGCGCCGCCATACAGTGTATGGGCATAGCCAAGTTTGCGTATGCCGAGCAAGCCCTCGAGCAAGCCTACTCGCAGCAGACGGAGGAACTAAAGGAGCTTACGCTGTACACCATCCTGCGCATACGGTCGGGCAAGGCTCTGCCTTTCTACGTGGGAGCCTACGGCGAGTCGACCGTAGCCACCACCAAGTTTGCCATACTGATGTGTATGTACTGGTACAACGAGGAGAGCCGAGAGACGTTTGAGCTGCTCGAAAGCTCGGCCGACGAGAACGACTTACTGCTGTTCAAGGAAGTGAGGGCGGTGCTTGTAGACCCAATGATAGAATAAATCAACCACAAATAAGGACAATTCACCCCAAAATAAAGACAAACCCGAATGTTAAAAGATATCATCTTATACACCTACGGCTATGTGGTGTTCTTCTACTCTCTGGCGCTTATCGCATCCTACGTTATGCTGATATGGCTCGCCTACACAGAGCAGCGCAAGCACCGCCACACGATGTCCGACTCGTATGTCAAGCAGATATTCCGCCACTCGCCCTATACGCCGGGCGTGTCTATCGTTGCGCCTGCCTACAACGAGGAGAAGACGATCGTGAACAACGTAAAGTCGTTGCTGTCGCAGGACTATCCAAAATTTGAGATTGTTATCGTGAACGACGGCTCCAAGGACAACACCTTGCAGGAGATGATAGACAACTTCGACCTTGTGGAGACACCCTACAACTATCGTATGCGCATATCCGCCAAGCCTTTCAAGCGTCTCTTCACCTCCACCAACCCCAAGTATCAGCGTCTGCGAGTGGTCGACAAGGTGAACGGCGGTACCAAGGCGGATGCCGTGAACGGCGGACTGAACGTTGCACGCTACCCTTACTTCATCAATACCGACGTAGACTGTATTCTTGCCAAGGACGCCATTATGAAGTGTGTGCGCCCTATGATAGAGATGAACGACGTTATAGCCGTGTCGGGTGTGATGAACATGTCCAACGGCTCAAGGGTGGAAGACGGCGAGCTGATAGAGTATCGCATACCGTGGAGCCCCATTCCGCTGTTCCAGACGCTGGAGTATCTGCGCTCCTTCATGGTGGGCAAGATGGGGTGGAGCGCCATAAACGCCATGCCTAACGTGTCGGGTGGCTACGGTATGTTCGACACCGAGGTGGCTATAGCAGCCGGAGGTTACTCCAGCGACTCGCTTGCCGAGGACGAGGACATGCTGATACGTATGATAGGCTATTGCTGCGACTTCAACCGCAAGTATCGTGTGGTGCAGATACCCGACACCTGCTGCTGGACGGAGGGTCCCGGCAACCTCAAGATTCTTAACCGACAGCGCACCCGTTGGGGCCACGGCTTGATACAGACCTTTGGCAAGTACTACCGAATGATGTTCAAGAAGAAGTACCGGCAGCTTGGACTCATCACCATGCCGCACCAGTTCATCTTCGAGCTGTTGGCTCCGGTGATAGAGTTTGTGGGTTTGCTAACGACCATATACCTCGCCTTTACGGGCGGCGTAAACTGGGGTACGGCAGCCATTATCTTCGCCGTGATGTACGTGTTCTGCGTGCAGCTGTCGCTCGTCGTTATCTACTACGACTATACGCAGACCAAGATGAAGGGCTTTGCCTATCTGCGACTGATAGTGGCGGCACTGCTCGAGCCCTTTGTGTATCATCCCCTTATCGTGTTCTTCTCGTTGAGAGGCTACATGAAGTTTATCACAAAGCAGCGCATCGTATGGGGCGAGATGACGCGTCAGGGATTCGCCAAGAAGCCCAAGCAAGCGGCGTCGTAATGACAATGAATTAATAAAACAAAACAATATATGCGTAAATTCAGTATCTTTCTTAGTCTGCTCCTCGCGGTTACGTTTACCGTTGTGGTGCTGGGTGCCGACGGCTTCCAGCGCAGCAATGATATACATACCCCCGACTACTATGAGCATACTGTGCGCAAGGCATTCAAGCGAGGCGACTGGAACGGCGGCAAGCGACTGCTCGACGAAGGACTGGAGCACTACAACGACATCTCCGGCCTTAACGAGCTTGCCGGATCCTACTATCTGCACCGCCAACAGTTTGACGATGCACGCTACTACTTGGTGCGCGCCCTGCGCGACAACAACGACAACGTGCTTGCCAAGCAGATGCTTGTGGATGTGGAGGAGAAGACAAAGAACTACTCCAGCGCCATCTGCTACGTCAACGAGCTGCTGCAGGTAAATCCATATTGGAAGGGATTGTGGCGCCGCAAGATAGCCCTCTTCCGCAAGCAAGGCAATGATGTGGAAGCCGACCGACTGCTGCGCCGTATCTGCCAGGTCTATCCCAACGACCCTACCCTTAAACGCGACCTTGCCGGCAGGCTTGAGGAGCAGTATCTTGCAGAACGCAAGAAGGGCGACAAGACGGCTACCATAGAGTCGCTGCGTGCCTTGATAGAGCAGAACCCCACCAGCGAAGAGTATTATCTGTCGCTCTCCAACCTGTTGCTTCAGCAGGGCAAGCGTTCGGATGCCATCGACATTGCCGACCGCGGAGTGCAGAATATACCCGGAAGCACCGCTCTTGTAATAAAGAAGGCGGGCATCCTGGCAGAAGAAAACCGATATCCGGAGGCAATGGCTTTCGTCAAGTTGTGCATGAAGCGCAACCACAGCGGCAAGCTGTCGAGCTTCTTCAACTCCTTGCAGCTGGACGCCGCACGTATGGAGGCCAACCAAGACCCGTACGTGCTGTACGGCAAGGTGTTCGAACAGTCGAAGAGCGACGAGTCGCTCGACTATCTGCTCAACACCTCTATGTCGCGCGGCTACTACGAGGACGCCCTCTACTACATTGGTCAGGCGCGCAAGCGCAGGGGCGACACACCCGACCTGCTGTACAAGGCATACATCATCAACAAGCGTATGGGCAACGAGCGCACAGCCAACGGACTGCTTACACGTCTGTACGAGCGCAGTCCGCACAACGAGGAGGTGGCTGATGCTCTGTCCCGTCTGCGCCTTGACCAGGCTCGCCGACTGATGGACGACGGTGCCTACGCCGACGCATTGTCTATGCTTAAGTTTGTAACGGAGCACGCTTCCGACCGCGAGACACGCGAGTCGGCTTTCTCGCGCATCTATACCTGCAACATCGGTCTGCGCCGATACGACGCCGCCGAGGAGGCATTGATGGCTATGCACGAGAATTTCCCCTCACGATCTGATTATGTAGACAAGCGAGCCGACCTCCTTGTACACCGAGGACGCATAGTCCAGGCCCTCAACTTCCTTAAGGAAGAGGCTGCCAAGGCAGAAGACGAGTTCTTGCGCTATCAGTATATAAGCAGCTACGAGGATATAGCCACGCCGTATATCAAGGACCTTATGGCCAACGGCGCCACCAAGAAGGCTTACGAGGCAAGCATGGAGCTGCTGAGCCTCTATCCCGCCTCGGAGCGCGGACTGCAGTATGCCGTCAACACATCGGCACAGCTTGGCTATTGGAGCGACTTCGACCGCCTTGTACTTCAGGGCCGCAACAACTACCCCGACGACCGCTTCTATCTCGTGAAGCAAGCCACCATACTTCATCGCAACGGCGACTTTGCCGATGCCGTGAATATGCTGCGCTCGTCGATAGACGATTATGCAGGCGACACATTGCTCGTAAGAGCATTCTCTACCAATAGCGCCGACTGGGCAGGCGTGCTTATAAAGGCACATCAGCCCGACTCTGCCATAGCTGTGGTCGACTCGGCACTGGTGTTCGACCGCGACAACCGCACGCTGCTATATACCAAGGGATTGGCTTTCGAGGCCAAACATCAGTACGATTCGGCATACGTATACCAGAAGCATTACCAGCCAGGCTATGCCGAGGCAGCCGACTTCTACCGCCATCTCGGCTCTCTACAGTCGAGAGGCCACCGCAACGGCATAAACCTTGAGTATCTGCAAGGCCGCTTTGGCGAGCAGGATATGCTTACAGCCATAGCCACCGCCGAGTATACACGCAAGCTCGACGACAAGAACGACATGTCGGTAAAGATGAACTATGCCGGACGCGAGGGCGCTGTGGCAGGTGCCGACCCCGAGGAACAGACGTCGGGAGGCACCGGTGTGCAGCTTATAGGAGCGTGGACACACAAGTTTGGCGACAAGTGGCAAGCCACGGCACAAGCCGGATGGGCCAACAAGTACTTTCCGCAGATATTTGCATCGGTTCAAGTTCAGCGCAACCTGAACAACGACTGGGAGGTGGAGGCACACGCCAACTACCGCCGCATCAACTCGTACGAGAAGATGTTCAGGTGGCAGAACGAGTCGGAGGCAGGCGCCGACGACGCCGGATGGGTGTTCGACCGTTGGGACCACTCGTATACAAGCCTCATAAGTGGCGGTGTAGGGGTGAGCAAGACCATCGACGACTTCTATATCAACTCGAAGGTAGATGCCTATACGATGAAATCGAAGCTTTACTTCAATCTCTCGGCACAAGCCAAGTATTATCCGCTTAACGACGGCAAGACCAACATCCAGGTTGTGGGCAGCATAGGCTCGGCACCAGAGGTAACGATGATCGACTTTGCCATGCCCGGCACCTTCAACCACCTCAACACTATGGTGGGTGTTGGCGGACAGTATCGTCTGACGAAGAACGTCACCTGTGGAGTGCTCGGCTCGTGGTACACATACTATACGCAGAACAAGCAGTGTACGGGTACACTGTATAAGAAAACGGAGTATTCAACGATAAAGTATAAAAATCTCTTCAATATAGATGCACAACTATCAATTACATTCTAAGCAAAAAAGCCCCATTTCATCGCTTTCGGCTGTCTTTGTGATGCCGTTGCTGATGATGGCGAGCTGTGGACAGGCAGCTGTTCCGCCTTTCACGCAATATAGTGAGTATGCAGTGTGCGCCGCCAACGCCGACGATGCAGCCGACGTAAAGTGGGCTACGTATCTGAAGAGTCATTTCCAGAAGCGTGCCACCGACAAGGATTGCGTCATAGCGGCAAAGGCAGCCGACGGCAGTCAGCTGCAAGTAAATGTCGACCTCGACCCCAAGATGTCGACCGACTATGCCGTGGAGCGCGACGAGCAGCACCTCACGCTGCGTGCACGCACCACGGAGGCTATGCTGTGGCTGCAATATCAGTTTATGGCAGCTGCCTCCGAGCAAGACCGCCGCTTTACAACCGACGACCTGCCAGCCTCGGTGCTTAGCTGCACCCGGGACACCGCCGGCAGCTTCGCCTTTGAGTATCGTGGCATCTACTCGCCCTCCAACACCAATGCCGACCTTATGCCTATACTCGGCACACACAACGTAGACTTCGACTGGGGCTTGTGGGGACACAACCTGCGCAAGGTCTTTACAGACGGCATACCCCAAGAGGCATACGCCTTGGTAGGCGCAAAGCGCGACGAGAGCCAGTTCTGCTTCTCAAGCGAGAAGCTTTATAAGGCATACGAAGCCTATGTGATAGACCAATATGGCGACG
>ERZ1026901.1429-NODE-1429-length-13741-cov-8.176750_pt1 | contig 13741 bp, 13 predicted proteins | sample MGYA00380179_ERZ1026901 | MGnify/ENA primary metagenome ERZ1026901 (study PRJEB33269, sample SAMEA4719815) | human gut metagenome | biome: human-associated habitat; feature: organic feature; material: feces | place: Cameroon | collected 2013-10 ... | reverse complement strand
GAGTAAACTCCACCGCCCTTTGGAGAAGTGGAATTTAAATTTTCATTTTAGGCTTAAAAGGTTCTTTCCGCCATTAGTTGAAATTGACGTATTAAAGTTGTATAATATATTCAAAATATACTTACTAAGAAGGTTATCTGTATGGACGAATTTATTAAGTTACTTGACCCAGCCTATGAACTAATACAATATCGCATAAAAGAAAATAAAGTGATTTTTCATATTGCATCAACAATAACTGAATTAGAATGTCCGTTTTGTGGAAGCAAATCATCTAAAGTTCATTCTACTTATCAAAGAGAAATTCAAGATCTTCCTATGCAAGAAAAAAAGGTCATCCTGTTGGTAGATACTAGGAAAATGCGATGTATGAATCCGGACTGTTCTCACAAAACTTTTTCCGAGAAACATCCATTTGTAACGTAAGCGCTTAATTTCTGGGTAACTTTTCACTGGCTATTTTGTAGTCCATAATGATGATAGGAAATAGATTTTTACTCCATTCCGTTGATGGGAGATAGAAATTCACTACACATGGAGGTTTCATTATGGCTGACAAACGTGCCCCAGGGCGTTCCCTGGATGAATGGATGAAACTGGTGACTGCGTGCAGGCAGAGCGGTCTGACGGATGCGGCATGGTGTACTGAGCACTGGATCTCTCCCAGTTCTTTTTACAATGCGATTACGCGTCTTCGTAAAAGAGCCTGCCAGATACCGGATCCAGTTGGAAAAGCCAATACCCTTGACTTTACATTTCATAAACAGGATGTGGTCCAGATCGCTATAGAACCGGAGAATTCTCCGGAAGAACTGCTTCCCCATGCAGGAACCGGTTCCATGTATCTTGACAATTCACATACGATCGAAATTGAAGCAAAAGGGCTGCTGATCCGCATGAACAACAATGTCCAGCCGGTTCTTTTAAAGGTTTTGATGAATGCACTAAAGGAGTCGCTATGTTAGCAGATGTTTCCAGTGTCGATGCGATCTATATCGTCTGCGGGCGGACTGATATGCGTAAGTCCATCGATGGATTGTGTGCCATCATCCAGGACCAGTTTTCTATGGAGATCGATCATGCACTGTTTCTTTTCTGTGGTCGTAAATGCGACAGGATCAAAGCAATCTTAAAAGAACCGGACGGCATTGTCATGATCTACAAAAGGCTGACTGCCCAGGGCTCCTACCGATGGCCGAGAAATAAATCAGAGGTACGGAATCTTACATGGCGTGAGTTCGATTGGTTGATGTCAGGCATTGATATCGAACAGCCCAAAGCCATAAAAACCACATGATCTTCACCAAAAAAGATGCATAAAAAAGTCCCTGTTTTCCTTGCATTTTCAAGTGCCGCAAAACAGCTGTTTTGCTGGGAAAATCCCTTGTTTTCTGGTATAATAAAGGTATCAGAAACAGGAGGAAAAGCAGTGGCTGACAGTTCCAAAGATATCCAGCTCCGTGAGCTGAAGGACATGATCAATGATCTCAGAAAAATGGTCAAAACGCTTCAGGCAACTGTCGATGCTGCCAATAAACGGGAAGCGACCCTTACCCAGGAAAGAGATAACCTGAAAGAGGAAGTCGATCTTCTTCGCAAAAAGCTGTTTGGTTCTTCCAGCGAAAAGCGTACCCTTGATATTCCAGGCCAGTTGAACTTTTTTAATGAAGCAGAACTGGAACAGGATTCCGTATCAGCACAGATGGAAGAACAGGACGCATCCCTTCCCGAAAATCCGACCAAAAAACGGAAGCCCAGAGCAACTGATGCGGAGCGTTTCAAAGGAATCCCGGTGGAAAAGAAGTATCTGGATCTTTCAGAATCAGAGAAAACCTGTCCGGTCTGCGGCACAGTGCTGAAGCAGATCGGGGAAGAGTTTGTCCGCCGCGAACTGGTTTTCATTCCGGCAAAACTGAAGGTCTGCGAGTATTACAGCAGGAGCTATGAATGTCCGCAGTGCAGCCGGCATGGAATCCCTGTTATTAAAAAAGGAAAAGATGGCCGACCGCATATGCTTTATGGAATGGCTTCTGCAGGTACCGTTGCATGGGTAATGTATCAGAAGTTCTGTAATGCTCTGCCTTATTTCCGTCAGGAAAAAGACTGGAAACAGTATGGTGCATCCATCATCAGGGCAACAATGGCAAACTGGGTGATCCAGAATTCGGAAGCGTTTTTCTCGCCAATGTATGAATACTTCCATCGGAAGCTTCTGGAACGGGAATTCGCAATGGCAGACGAAATTCCGCTGCAGGTGCTTCATGAGCCTGGACGCCGCGCCCAGACAAAGTCCTACATGTGGCTGTTCCGAAGTGGGGAAGACGGATCACCGCCGATCATCCTTTATAAATACTCGGAAACCCGCGCAGGAGACAATGCCGTGGATTTTCTCCAGGGCTTCAAAGGGTATCTGATGTGTGATGGTTACAGCGGGTATAACAAAGTACCGGATGCAAAACGCACATCCTGCTGGGCACATATCCGAAGATATCTAACAGATGCCATTCCCAAAGGAAAGGCATTGGATTACACACAGCCGTCTGTACAGGGCGTGATGTATATCAATCAGCTCTTCCATCTGGAAGATGTCATTAAGGCAAAGTATACTTCCTTCGATGCTATCAAAAAGGCTCGTATAGAGAAAGAGAAGCCGGTAGTAGAGGGTTTTTTGTCGTGGCTTGATCATCAGGCACCTGTCCGCGGAACCCGAATGGATAAAGCAGTTACTTACATTCAGAACCGCCGTTCCCATCTTATGACTTATCTCGAAGATGGCCGGTGCAGTTTTTCCAATAATCTCAGTGAAAATGCGATCCGCCCATTTACTGTTGGGCGCAAGAACTGGCTCTTTTGTGATACCCCTAACGGAGCGCAGGCCAGCGCCATTGTATACTCAATGGTAGAAATGGCAAAAGCGAATGGAGTAAACGTCTATCACTATCTTACCTATCTGTTAGAAAAAATGCCTACAGATAAGACAGGTGATGAGGAACTGGAACTTCTGGCACCATGGAACGAAAATGTCAAAGCGGAAATACAACGCCGTGCAGACAATACAAACCAATTGAATGTGAATTGTCAAGGTACTCCGGCTACTGAAAAGTAGCCGGTTGATTTTTTACTATGGCTGAATTTTAAGCGCTTACAGAAAAAGCCCCCGGCAGAGCCAAGGGCATACGATCATCTGGGACAATAGATTTCAGCACTCCGGAAGCAGCGGACAAGGCAGCAGCCCTCGAAAGGAATATCCTGACATTCCAGGCAGATATCGCCAATACGATCCTCACCGGGCTGGATCAATATGATATGTATTCCAAATATTCCACAATCGTCCCGTCCCATTTCAAAGTATCGATGAATTCCTGAATATTACTTACAATTATGTCGATACGCATGGACCATTTACTGAAGAAACCTATGAGAAATGGCTGGACACACAGCTCGGAGAAGTGGATTGGGATCGGCTGGAGTGGTAGTCGAAATGTACAAAAATCTGACCGATAGAGCAGGAAGCTCCTGCTTTATCGGTCCCTCACCCGGAACCGGCTCTGTATTGCAAACTTTTCTACCTGCTCTGACAGGAGATTTCTCTTCCATCTACAGCATCTTCTCACACATCTCCAGCGCCGACGCGATCACCGCATCCATATCATAATACTTATACTCACCTAAGCGACCACCGAATACGACCTTCTGCTCGCCCTCTGCGAGCTTTTTGTACTCCGCATAGAGATTTCCATTCTTCTCATCGTTAACCGGGTAATACGGCTCATCTCCAGGCTTCCATTCGGAACTGTACTCACGGCTGATCACCGTCTTCGGGATCTCATTTCCCTCATCGTCCTTTCCGAACTCAAACCACTTGTGCTCGATAATACGCGTCCACAGAGTCTCTGCATCCGTATAGTTCACAGCCGCGTTGCCCTGAAAATTCGGCTTATCAAGAAGCTCTGTCTCAAAGCGGACGGAACGGTACTCCAATGCGCCAAGCTTAAAGTCAAAATACGCATCGATTGCGCCCGTGTAGATCACTCTCTCCGCCATTGCGTCATACACTTCCTTCTCCGCCAGATAATCCACGCCAAGCTTCACCTCAACGCCCTCAAGCATATTGGCAACCATCTTCGTATATCCACCCATCGGAATTCCCTGATATAACGCATTAAAATAGTTATTATCAAACGTCAGACGCACCGGAAGGCGCTTAATGATAAACGACGGAAGCTCCGAACACGGTCTTCCCCACTGTTTCTCCGTATATCCCTTTACAAGCTTTTCATAAATATCAGTTCCAACAAGGCTGATCGCCTGCTCCTCGAGATTCTTCGGCTCCGTGATCCCGGCGACCTTTTTCTGCTCCTCAATCTTCGCTGCGGCCTCCTCCGGTGTCACAACACCCCACATTTTATTAAATGTATACATGTTAAACGGCAGTGAATACAACTCCCCATGATAATTTGCTACCGGAGAATTTGTAAAACGATTGAATTCTGCAAACTGATTCACATACTCCCAGACCTTGCGGTTATTGGTATGGAAAATATGTGCACCGTATTTATGTACATGGATCTTCTCGATGTCCTCCGTATAAACATTTCCCGCAATATTCGGCCGCTTATCGATCACTAAAACAGATTTCCCATGTTTCTTTGCCTCATGTGCAAACACTGCTCCGTAAAGACCGGCGCCCACTACTAAATAATCGTACATCTTCTCTCTCCTTCACAAAATTATTTAATTTTTATCTTACCTGTGGCCGCATGCAGCCATCAGAACACTTCTGCTCACTTCACGCATTCCCGGACCGATCAAACCTTTTCAGCCGACCTGAAACCATTATGAAAACAGTTCATCCTTATAAATGCCCTTCGCGATCAGATCCCGGATCGAATCCACAACCACCTGCTTGTCCTCTTTATAAGTAACACCAAACCACCGGTCTCCCGTCTCCAGGACCTTCACACGGGCCTTCTGTTCCGCTAAAAGCTTATCGATGATCTTCGGGAGCAGATACTCCTTTTTCATGGCATCCTCGCCAAGTTCGTCCAGAAATCCAGCAAATCCGCCCTCTAACAGTTCCAAAAATCTCGGCGGAAGTCCCCACATGTTCATCGAAACGTGCTGACCGGCATTTACGGAAACCGGTTTCTTTTCATCATCGCACGCCGTCAACTCTCCATCTTTCATCCGGATCTCATATGTCTCTGTCACACGCTGCAGATATCCGTCCCCATCTACCGTGCAGACACCGCGAGTCACGCCGCCGTTCTTACTCAGCGTATTGGAAAGAATAAATCCTGCCATGCAGATATCATAAACCGGCGCATCCACGTCCATTTCCGTTGTCATATACTGATACAGCTTTACAAACGCCTCTTTGCCATAATAGTCATCCGCATTGATCACGATAAACGGTTCCTTCACGATATCCTTCACGCAAAGGACCGCCTGTCCGGTTCCCCACGGCTTCGTTCTTCCCCAGGTATTCCTTCTCCCGCCCGGAAGCTCATCCACAGATTGATATGCATACTCGACCGGAACCAGCTTCTCGATCCTCTTTCCGATGATCTCCTTAAAATCTTTCTCGATATCCTTTCGGATAATAAATACAACCTTATTGCATCCCGCTTCCAGCGCATCATGGATCGAATAATCCATAATGATCTCTCCGTTCGGTCCAACCGGTTCCAACTGTTTAATTCCGCCGCCAAAACGACTGCCGATCCCGGCGGCCATGATAACAAGTGTTACATTTTTCATTTTGTGATGTTCTCCTGATAATTTATTTTCTTTTGTCTTCGCCAGCAATCTAAACCATCCACAGCTTAACATTATATGATTCAAAATAAGCTTAAATCGACCTTCCCTTAACTTGTAATCTGAAACACTTTCGGATCATATGAATCAGAATCGACAACAGATACTCTGCAATTGAACCATCTCAGCTTCCGGTTCATACTGTCCTGTAATGACTGCATGATCGCATTATGCGCAAGATCTGAAGCCGAATGAGTCATCTCATAGTGGACATCATGTGTCTTTTCATCCCTGTATAAAGATAAAAAGCGTACATCCAGCTTCGAGGGGTTCAATTCCGGATAAGATGCAACCATATTAAATTCCTGCTGAATAAAATAATCGTGCGTTGATACAAAAACCTGTACCCCCATCTGCGCCAGGGCAACCAGTGCCTGTACGATCGGGCGGATCATTTTCGGATTCATATTTGTCTCCGGCTCGTCCCAGAACAAGATCGTATTCCTGTTCAGACTCCCCGACAGAATCATATAGATGATCATCGATAATTTTCTGTACCCATCAGAAAGCAATCCCATCTCAAATTCGCCTTCACCTTTTATTTTAAAATAAAACTTTTTATCTCTCTGCACGATATTACCTTTCATAATATCTTCCAGACTGCTTAAAATCTGATTCTGCTCATTTGTATTTGGTCCCTTGGAAAGAGGACGGTCCAAAAGTTTTGCAAGATCGTAATACATTTCCTCAAAGTCAATATGATACTCCTCATATAGTGTCACGAAATGTTCCACCGTAGAGATCATCTCTTTTGTCGGAATGTAAATCGCTTCATATTTCTCCGCAAATTTGCTTTTTATAATATTGATATCTGCATGATTCGCCTGTCCACGGCTAAATCCAGCCGAGACTTTCTGTTTTTTATCAAGATCCACCGAAAAATCTGTTCTCTTGTTTCCTCTTTTTCGACTCACCAAACGCCCCAGTTTCATTTCATCCGGTCGAAAAACTCCCTGCAGTTTTTTCACAAAATACTGCTCTTCCATCTCTTTTGTCAAATTTTCACGATTTACTTCATTTAAAGGCTTAATAAGAGAATACATCGCCTTCAGTAATGTTGTCTTTCCGGTACTGTTCTCTCCGCAGATAACATTGATATTATCCGACCAGTCCAATTGTAAGTTTTCAAAAGCCATGAAGTTACTCAAGGTCAGTTTTTTTATTTTCATATGCGCCCGTCACCTCCTACAGCAGCATCACATCTTTTTAATCCATTATGAGACAAAAGCAGACCGTATAAGCTTTCGTATGGTCTGCTTTGTGATTTAATATTTTTATCCTAATTCATCATCATTCTTCAGCCTGTATAACAATCTTCGGATTATAGGATCTCATCTACCTCTTCCTACGAATATACTGTACTATATTTTATCATAGGGGAATGTTGATTGCAAGAATAGGAATTCCTCACTCCCCCACAAAATACCTCCCATTCCTCTTCCGATCAAACAACGCATAATACTGCACCGTCCGGTACCTCTCGATCCATTCCCTGTAACCATTCTCCGCCCAGAGATCATACCAGTCCCCATCCGCAGTCATATATCCCGCGAAATTAAACACCGGGATCTGCTCTCTCTGGTTCATCCGGTAACGGTCATACGCGGACAGCTCCAGCCCCGCATACTTCCGGACCAGCGTCCCGAGATAATTCGTGCTGATCACATCTTCTCCCCGGGAATTCTTCATCGAATAATCCTCCGGAATCTCATAATTGCTCCAGATAAAATACGGCACCGTATAGATCTTCTCCGTCATCGTAAGATCCGTATCCGTGTCCTCTCTCCCGGCTTCCCTGAGTGCATTCTCAAAGTCCCCATTCAGCGCCGGCTGATGATCCCCGAAGAAACAGATAAGTACCGGCCGGTCCACCTGCTCAAAATAGGAGATCAGATACGAGAGCGCCTGATCCGACTTCGCGATCAGCGACTCATACATCTGAAGATCCGAATACCCGCTGTATTCCTCATCGACATCAACGATCTCCTCCGGCTTCAGTTCCCCGATTCCGTCATATCCTCCGTGATTCTGCATCGTGACATTGAAAATAAAGGTCGGCTCCGTCTGCGCCTCATAGACCTCGATCAGCTTCTGATAATCCCCAAGATCAGACACCCGGTTCCAGACCGTCCGCTCGCTGTCCTCAAACGCGCTGATCGACAGAAACTCATCAAATCCAAGCTTCGGATACACAACACTTCTGCGCCAGTTTTCCGGATTTTCCGGGTGCATTGCGATCGTATGGTAGCCCTGCTCCTTTAAGATCGAGACCATGGACGGCACATTCGTGAAATCAAAGCTGGAATACGGATTGATTCCGTTTGTATAGGTCATCGAATCCCCCGTCAGATATTCGAACTCCGTCGTGGATGTCCCGCCGCCCCGGGTTGAAACATAATCCCATCCATACTCGATTATATGCGGATCATCCTTCAGCGAATGGAAAAACGAAAGATCATCCTCCGTACATGCGAGCGGTCCCAGAACACTCAGATCACTGAACGATTCATTCATGATCGTAATGATCATCGGCTGCTCGCCGGTATCTTTCTTCTCCGTTTCCGCAGGAGCTTCCGCCGCCCCGTACTCATCCAAAATTTCTTCCGCACTCTGCTCCGTATACCCATCCGGCTTACTGATCTTCATTCTCTGCCAGAATGAGATAAACGCCGGAGCAAAACCGGTTGTCTGATATGTATTTACCTGCGCCCAGAAATCAATCCAAATATTGTAAGTATCCGGGAAATCATAGCTGCCAATCCAGAAAAACAACGCCGCAGCTGCCCCGATCGCTCCGCAGCCCTTGATCAGGATCCGTTTCTTTCCCGCTCTCTTCTGAAAGATTTCCATCTTTCCAAGCGCCCACATACAGGTAAACAGAAAATACAGGATCAGAAACGTAAACGCCAGTTCCTCCGCGACCTCAAACGTATACTGCCCTGCGACCGACATCGCGGTCCGCAGTGCAAAAATATCTGTTGCAAGGAACGGCTGTCCACGGAACTTCAGGAGATAATAATTGAGCGCACCGACAAACCACGCAAAGATATATAGCGCCTGAAGCCCGAGCATCCCTTTCTGCATCAGGCACACAAACAGGACTTCCAGAATCAGATAGATCAGGACATTCAGCTCCCCGTTTAAAAGGCTGATCCCCGTCACCGACGGATTCCAACAGAGTTCCTCGAGGAAAAACGCAAGAAATGGAGTGATCGCCAGAAAGATCCAGTAGAACGCTCTCGCACACTCCGGAAACCGCCGGAGCACGTCCGTTCCATAGATCCAGATCGCAGTCGCCGCAAGGATCATGAGATCCGCCATCCCCGTACTCACCGGCGGGAACTGGTTTGCGATCTTCGTGACGCCGATCACATCACGCGAGAGATTCACATAATAAAACGCCAGGATCCCCATGCCGACCGCCATCTTGATCGACATGGAATAAACCCGGTTCCGTTTCCCCGGTATGCAAATGAAGATCCACAACATCCGGCTGCACTGCGCCGCGATCAGCGCATACGTCAGGATCAGCCATATCGACAGGTAGTGGATATGGAACGCCACCTTGATCGCGAATTCACAGCATAGCGCTGCGAATAGGGAACAGCCGAGATAAACTTTCTCTTTCCGCTCCTTTCCCTGCCCCTGTTTCTTTCCGGTCCCTGTAAAATATACAATGATCGCTGCTGCGATCCAGATTATTGCTTCCACTCTTTTGTATTTCCATCCTATTCCTAATTCTAACGCATCTTTTCCTGCATTTTCTCATGCAGACCATAAACAGCTTACAAACATTACTTTTATGCTTGTAAGCAAGAGCAATATAATTATACCTGAATCAGCTCCATGATTCTATATCTGCCACATTTTTGCACCGGATTATTTCAAGTTTTGCCACAAACAATCTCTCTGCTCCCATCCACAAATTCAAAATAGTCATCTTTCCACAAGACACAGCAATCATACCCCGTACTTCTGTATTTGATCCCATCAATTCCAATTCTCTTACAGCACGAAGCCACAAAATTTGGAAGCAGATAATTTTTCACAATTTTTCCGATCTCATTTTCCACTGTAAAACGCATATGCTCCATAAAGCGGTTTGTGCCCTTGATTTCTCCCGATAAATCTATCATCTTTGCATGTTTTACCGGTCTCAATCCAACTACCTGGATATTTATGGTCTTTCCGCCACTATGCTTTCTTATTTCCGTCATAGCACCCTCTTTTGTCTCCGCAACATAATAACAGCTCTTCCCAATCGCATTATATCGTCCATGAGAAGATACATTTGTTGGTGCTTTCAGCATTTCCTGATCCAGAAACGGCGGCTTTCCCTCTTCAAGCGGTCTGGCGTGAAAATATGTATCATGATCAAAGTCAATAAAACTTTTCCACCCCTGAATAATCCCAAATATCTTTTTTCCTGTCGGATGCTCCATTGCAAATGTCACACCTTCATATAACTGACTTTCAAAAGAAAGCAGCTCGTCAAGAGAAATATCCGCAAAAAGAGCCTGAGAACTTTCAGCAACTGTAACTTGATCCGCAGTCAGTGCACATTTCGGAAAGTCTTTATGATAGAATTCCTTTTTTTTCGGATCAAACATGATTTTTTCTGTCTGCGTCAGCTTCTCAGCAGTTCTCTTTGTCAAAGACTTTAGTACACGTTTGCTTCCTCGGGGCAGTTCCAGTTTTTCATACTTCGGGATCACTCTGACAATGGCGAAATTCTGTGCCGCAATACTGCGTTCTGCAACATTCGTCATCGCAAGTGCCTGATCCCATTGTGATGTCAAACTGCCTACATAATCTGAAACTACAGACATCTCACCACTAAGCGCCGAAAGATTTCTTTCGAGCTGTGATTGAAATCTTAATAGTTCCGGAGTTTTCGTTGCAGATTCAATTACAGAAAGAATGCCGGAGTTGAAAAGTTGCATATCATGATATGGCTGCATCGCAGCTGCCACATTTTCTAATGCCCCGCCCATAACATTCATATAACTCTCTGTCCCCAGCGGACGAACCACGCTGGCAATTGATGTTGCTGCCGCAGTCAGTGCTTGATCCGCATGGAAAATATTCTGGAAAGATCCCATCGTTGACTTAAGAGGTTCTATCGCCTTTGCAATCCCCCCACAACCTTGATCAAATGTCGATGCCGCAGCTGCCGCTGCCCGAATTGCCGGTGAATTTATCATCTGATTGAACAGAACATCTTGTTTTGCCATCTTTTGTGCCACCTGGTCACATACTGTTTTTGCTGAATGAATATCAGATTTTTCTTTTTCCAGTTCTTCTTTTTTCATTTGTATGCTCCCGTATTTTCAATCAAATTATGTCTATATACTGCCTTCATTCCCTAGTTTTTTACTTACAAGCTTTCATAGCTGTTGAATATAAATCCAAGTAACCCTTAACATTATTCTCTTTAAACAAAAAGTATTTTTTAATCACTCCACTTATATCTCAATTTATACTTACTATACATCGTATAAGCTAAATATTTTTCTTTTTGCATCCGCCCTATAACAATATATGGCATTACATGCTGGGATTCAGCATATCTGCAAATTGCTTCAATGGAAAAATCATTTCTTTGAATAAACGCTTTATAACTTTCTGGGGATAAAAGCATATTGCTCGCAAAGAGATCAGCAGCTAATTCTTTGTCATAATCATTGCCATAATCTAGAAACTTTAGATTCTTTCCTATATCTCCATTAACAATATGACCTATTTCGTGGAATAAAGAGAACCAAAAAATATCAGCAAATGCGCCTCTTATAGTCAAAACCATCTGATATATTCCATCATTTTTTTGCGAAATGTATCCGTGCACGGGAGCACCTCTAAAATTCTTTACGACAGAAAAATCTATTCCATACCTTTCCATTACATTCTTTAACTCTCTTTGTAGCTCTGCATTTTTGCAGCACATAATGCTTTTTATTTCATGAATCAAATCATTCGTATATTTTTTTTCAAATTTAGCTGATATAGTCTTATCATTTCCAGCAAGCTGGCACAAGCGGATCCATGCTCCAAGCACATTAGGATTTACAGCAGCATTTCCTGCCATTCGGAAAGCACCTGTCGGAATCATTTCTTTCAAATTTGTTATGTCACTAATCTGTAAGACTTTTCGCAAAGAAAGAATAGATTCATCTTTGTTTTCTCCTATAAGCATCTTTCCTTGTTTTCTTAAATACTTTACAATATCCTTTAGATCTTCTCTTACTTTCCGCTCTTCATCAGTAATTGTTTGCTCTTCATTTACTTCTAAAAGTTCAGCCTCATAATTTGCCTGAAGATTCAGCCAAAAAGACTTCGGCACTCCTAATGCATACTCTAATCCCATCGCAAAGTTCGCAGATATTCCTTTTTTCCCAGCAATCACATTACTTACGTATGCCGGAGAAACACCAGCTCGTGACGCTAACTCAGCCTGTGTAATTCCACGGTCTTCTAATACATCAGCAATCGTTTCTCCCGGATGAATTATTAAATCACGAGATATACCAATTTTCTTTGCTGCCATGGTAATCGCTCACTCCTTCCACTTCAATTTCAGTACAAATCATAACCATATCTTGCGTTGCATTGGGTTCAATAATCAATCTGGCATTTGGTGCCACATGTAACGAATACCGAATTTGCTGATATCCTTCAAGTGGTTCCGGTTTTCCTAATCCTAATGCTAAAAAATCTCCAAAACACTCTGCTGCTTTTAAGCGATCCATATGCTTTTTTACCGTTTTTACCCATTCAAAGGGTATTTTCTTTTGCATTTTATTATAATCTTCAAAGTATTTTTTTACTTTATTATTAGTATATGTTATTTCCACTAACGCATCGCCTTTCAAATTAACCTTTTGGTTAAGTATATTATGGCACGTTTTTTTCTTTCCGTCAATAGGAAGCCTCTCCATATAATAAGTAAAGGTCAAATCCTTCTCCCCACGCCAAATACAGCGCCGCTCATTTGCGGCGCTTGCTATAGCACTCAGCCGGAAGATCTTTTGACCATGGCATAAGACTCTCTAACTCTTTTTCATCGACACTTCCGTCGATACGGATGATCTCAAGCAGTTCGGTTAATAGATGCTTTACGTAGTAGTAAACATTCAGACCATTTGCCCGGGCTGTTTCGGTAATGCTGTAGACCATTGCACTTGCCTGTGCACCACGTACTGTGTTCAGCGTCATCCAGTTCTTGCTATTATGCTCTATAGAACATAATCGTAAGAACTGGCTCTTTTGTGATACCCCTAACGGAGCGCAGGCCAGCGCTATTGTATACTCAATGGTAGAAATGGCAAAAGCGAATGGAGTAAACGTCTATCACTATCTTACCTATCTGTTAGAAAAAATGCCTACAGATAAGACAGGTGATGAGGAACTGGAACTTCTGGCACCATGGAACGAAAATGTCAAAGCGGAAATACAACGCCGTGCAGACAATACAAACCAATTGAATGTGAATTGTCAAGGTACTCCGGCTACTGAAAAGTAGCCGGTTGATTTTTTACTATGGCTGAATTTTAAGCGCTTACACTCTACCGGAACCAACAATTCTGCCGCCCTCACGGTATCAGAACGGCGTGTTGCAGAGGCTAAATGGTTATTTTCCGTTCGTTTTGTGTAGGAAAATACGGATTTTCCGCTGTGTCCGTGTGGTTTTTGGAGATTTTGTTATCATGGTGTTATCACTGAGTATCTTTACAAAGCAATCGATGTTTCAAATGTAGTCGGATAATACTTATAAATTTTTCTATATGCATTAACTTCTTCTTCCTCAAAAAAATCTGCACCTTCTATTGGATATACTGCATTCGGCATATTCTGATTTAATATAGCTAATTCTTTGTATGTAAAATTAGGCACTGAAATATCATACGGAATATTACTACTATTATAA
>ERZ1026901.1422-NODE-1422-length-13791-cov-4.882644_pt1 | contig 13791 bp, 9 predicted proteins | sample MGYA00380179_ERZ1026901 | MGnify/ENA primary metagenome ERZ1026901 (study PRJEB33269, sample SAMEA4719815) | human gut metagenome | biome: human-associated habitat; feature: organic feature; material: feces | place: Cameroon | collected 2013-10 ... | reverse complement strand
GAATGGCGTTGGCGCAATCTCACATTTCCGGCAAAGTCACCTCTGCCGAAGACGGCGAACCGATTATCGGTGCTACCGTCAAGGTTGTAGGATCGAAGACTGCAGGAGCTGTCACCGACATCAATGGTAACTTCTCTATCAGTGCCCCAGCCGGAGCGCAACTTGAAATCACCTACATTGGTATGGAAAAGCAGACCGTGAAGGCCAGCAATAACATGACCATCAAGCTTAGCAACGACAATCAGTCGCTTGGTGAGGTTGTTGTAACTGGTTATGGTTCGGCTCGTAAGCTCGGAACTATCGCCGGTTCGGTAGAGACAGTGTCTGCCTCTAAGCTCCAGAATCGTCCGGTAGCCAACATCGGCGATGCCATGCAGGGACAGGTGGCTGGTCTCCAGGTACTCACATCTTCGGGTGAGCCTTCTGCCACAACCTCTATGCGTATCCGTGGTGTGACATCTATCTACGCCACTACCGAGCCATTGTTCATCCTCGATGGTAGCGAAATCTCGCAGAACACCTTTATCTCGCTCAATCCTAACGACATCGAGTCGATGACTGTGCTCAAGGACGCTTCGTCTACAGCCATCTATGGTTCGCGTGCCGCTAATGGTGTTGTTATTGTTACATCAAAGAAGGGTAAATTTGGCGAGGCTCCTACCGTTAGCGTATCGGCTATGTACGGCATCTCGCAGATGACCAGCGACAATAGCGATATGATGAACGCCAACCAGTGGCTCAACCTTCAGGAGCTTATGAAGCCTGAGCTTGCCAACAGCACCAACTTCCAGTCCCAGAAGGCATACTACCAGAAGTACAACATTGGTACCGATTGGGCTAAGAAACTCTTTAGTGGCTCGGCTCCTACATCGCAAGTAGACGTTAGTGTACGTGGCGGTTCGCAGAACACATCTTACCTCCTTTCGTATGGTCACTACAATGCCGACGGTATTATGGACGACTCGAGCTTGCGCCGTGAGACACTGCGTGCCAACATAGACGTGACCATTAATCCTTGGCTTAAGGTGGGTACAAAGACCGCCTTTGCATATACCAAGAAAAGAACAGCCGCATATACTGGTGGCCTAAATACTGGCGACAAGGTATTTACAGCACGTACCAACCTTCCTATCCAGCCCTATTACGAGGTTAAGGGTCTTGTATACGATGAGAGTGGTGCCATTGATTGGGCAAACAGTACATTCGAGGGATTTGGCGACCGTCTCAACATCCTTACAATGGTCGGTGGTTACAACCCTTATTATCTGTCAGAGCGCCAGCCAGGACACAGCACCCAGATACGTCTCAACGAGAATGCTTATGTTAACATTAGCCCCATCAAGGGCTTGAACATCCGCTCGGCTGTAGGTTTGGACGCTAACGACCTCCGAGCAACCCAAAAAAATCTCCAAACTCCAGACATCTCCTTCCTTATGGAAGAGGGTAAACGAAGTGAAAATTTTAACCGCTACTATCGTTGGACAGTTACCAATACCGCAGAGTATAAGTTCAACATAGCTAAGAAGCACGACTTTACAGTGCTCCTTGGTCAGGAGACTATGTCGAACAAGTCGTCAGGCTTCGGTGTAAGAGTAAAAGGTCTCAAGGACAACCGTTTGTTCCTTATGTCGGCTGCGTCTATTAAGGATAATGTTGAGAGTATTTCGCAGGACATATCCGAGGAAGTACGCAACTCATGGTTCGGACAGCTTAACTATAGCTTTGCCGACAAGTACTTTGTCGACCTCTCTGTACGTCGCGACGGTTCGTCGCTCTTTGCCGACGGACACCGTTGGGCTACATTCGGTGCCGCTGCCGTGATGTGGGACGTTACCAACGAGAACTTTATGGCACCTACCCGCTCATGGCTTGACGACCTACAGCTTAAGCTGAGCTATGGTTCTACCGGCAACTCGGGCATCGATCCGTATATGGCTCTTGGCCTCGTAGGCTCAGGTCCGTCATACAACGGCCAGTCGGGTACAGCCATCGCCAACCCAGGCAACCCAGACCTCACATGGGAGACTGTAAAGACATTAAATGTGGGTCTGCATGCCAAGGTACTCAAGCGCTACACATTGGATGCCGAGTTCTACAACAAGGTTACATCCAATATGCTTATGACCGTACCTTACTCGTACACCACTGGCTTTGGCTCTGGTTGGGGTAATGTGGCTGAGATGGTAAACCGTGGTATCGACCTTACCGTTAGCGCCGACATCATCAACAACAAGGACTGGTACTGGAATGTGCGCCTTAACGCCAACTACAACTACAACGAGATAACCAAGATTCTTGACAATGCTGACGCTTATGATGTTACCGACATTGTACACCTTGAGAAGGGACACGCATACGGCGAGCACTACGCTGTGCGTTGGAGCCACGTTGACCCACGTGACGGTCAGAACGTATGGCTTGACAAGAACGGCAACTATACAAAGAAGTACGACGAGAACGACCGCGTGCTCCTTGGCAAGAGTTGCATAGCACCTTGGTCGGGCGGTCTTATGACAACACTCTCATGGAAGGGTTTGCAGCTTGACGCTCAGTTTACGGGTATGTTCGGACGCTACCTTTTGAACAACGAGCGTTGGTTTACAGAGAACCCACGCTTTGCGTCGCAGATGAACCAGCGCAAAGAGATGGCAACCATCTGGACAAAGCCGGGCGACGTAACAAAGATTGCCGCGGCTAACGCCGAATATCAATTTGACACCCACTTGATAGAGAACGCTTCGTTTGTACGTCTTAAGATGTTGCAGCTGTCTTACAACCTGCCACAGTCGATACTCCGACCTACACAGTTCATCAAGGATGCCAAGGTGTACGTTGTAGGACGAAACCTCCTCACCTTTACTGACTATAAGGGACTCGACCCGGAGATTGACAGCTACTCGTCAACAACCAACTATCCTAACACACGTCAGTACTCAATCGGTGTTCAGCTTACATTCTAAAACTATTAAAGATAAGAAAGATGAAAAATAAATATTTAATGTTCGCTGCTATGGCAGCCGTTATGGGACTGTCGTCATGCGACATGGACAAGACCCCATACGACTCTCTGGTCGACACAGAAGCGCTGCAAACAGTCACCGACTTTAAGAACATTAGAGCCGGTATATATTCGGGCTTACGCTCGAGCATTGGCGGAACGTTCTACAATTCTACAGAGATACAGTCGGGCTACTTCAACGCCGTATCAGGCTTCACTAACACGTATGGCGATATGTACTATTGGAACTTCAACTCGCAGAGCCAGGACTTCGATGGAATCTACGGCAGCTACCAAGCCATCATTTCTCGTGCCAACTACATTATCGACGGCTACAACAAGTGCAGCTTTGCCGACAAGGAGCAGTTTACGGACGACGTGATGAAGAACACGATAAACCCGGTAAAGGGCGAGGCTTACTTTGCACGTGCTTATGCCATCTTTATGCTGTCGCAATACTTCAGCCCGGCTTATAGCGAGACTACAGCCAATGAGCCAAATACGGGTGTGTCTTACAGCCTGACATACGCTCCGTCGTCAAACCAGAGTTCATATCCAGGACGCAACACGTTGGCTGAGACATATCAGCGCGTGAGCGATGACCTTGACGATGCTGCAAAGCTTGTTGCTGCAAAGGGCGAGGCAAGTTCGGCTTATGTAACACAGGATGCTATCAACGCTCTGCGTGCACGTATGGAGCTAAACAGAGGCAACTATAAAAAGGCTGCCGATATAGCTAAGGACCTTATCGAAGGCGGCAACTACGCACTTGCTGCCGACAAGGCTGACCTTGAGGACATCTTCTACAACGATGGCGGTATGGAGACTATCCTACAGATGGTAAGTGCAAGTGCAAGCGAGCTTCCAAGTAGCACTGGATACCACTTCCAAATAGCCGAAAAGGGTAAAGTGCCCGACTATGTGCCAACACAGGCTCTTTTGGACCTTTATTCGGACAAAGACTATCGCAAGCCAGTATACTTTAATGAGATTAATGTAAGTACAGCTGATGGTGCATCGGCATCAGTATACGCTCTCAATAAGTATCCTGATCAGGGTGGTCTATGCAAGAAGTATGGTTCAAGTGCACGCTTTACGTCGGAGCCAAAGGTGTTCCGCATAGCTGAGATGTATCTCATAGCAGCTGAGGGTTACGCAATGTCTGACGATTTGGAAACTGCTTCGATTTACCTCAACCAGTTGCAGGAGAATCGTATTAAGGGTTTCACAGACGTGACATACACAAGTAAGGACGATATAATGGCTGAGATTAAGAACGAGCGTGCACGCGAGTTCGTGGGTGAGGGCATGCACCTCTTCGACCTAAAGCGTTGGCACGAGGGTGTTAAGCGTGGCACTCCGCAGAATCTTAGCATCTGTCTCCTCCCTGGAGCAAACACAACTGAGCTTGATAAGCCTGCCGACTCTTACCTTATGACATGGCCTATCCCACGCCATGAGCTTGACACAAACCCACAAATCAAGCAGAACCCAGGCTACAACAAATAAAGTAGTTCAACAGTTTATCAACCCCGTGCTTCCGTCGTACACATCGACGGAAGCACAGAAATAAAACATAAGAAATGAAAGTCATGAAATATTTAAAGCTATTCATGTTGCTGTTGGTTGCTTGCACATTTGCTGCCTGCTCTGACGACGACAACAACAACACCAATGGCGAGACAACTGTAAGCTTCGCCAGCGCAACTCTCAAATTAAAGGAGAGTGCAGGTCTTGTAAATATCCCTATCAAGGTGGAAGGCGCACGCAATGGCGATGTGTCTGTTGTGGTTAAGGCCGAAGAGGTGGGCGAGTCGCCTGCTGTTGAGGACAAGCACTATATCATCACCTCTAAGTCGGTTCGTGTAAAGGCAGACGAAGAGACAAGCGCTACCCTCAACATTGAGACCAAGATTGTCGACGACGACGAAATCAATACCGACCGTACCTTTAAGCTTACTATCGTGTCGGCTAATGGTGCTAAGATAGGCGAGAATTCATCTGTGCTTGTTACTATACGCGACAACGAGAATGCTTTCTATGAGCAGTTCTTCGGTACTTGGGAAATTACAGGATATTCGCTTCCTGCAGCCGCTGGCGGAGCTGCTCCTGAATTTAAAGCTACTGTAAAAATCACTGGCGAACAAGATGATGACGCACCCAACTACAACAATATCCTTACAGCAACATCTACGAACTTCTTTAATTTTGGTGTAGATATCGATTATGAGTGGCATTTCAGATATACATTCGACGAAACGACCAAGACTGGTACCATTGGATTTATATGCGATGAAATTGTAGCTGCATTGGATAATGGTGGCAAACACATTACATGGTGTTGGCTTGGGGATGATGGTCAACAGTATACATCTGCAGATGTTACTGCTAATTGGAGTCTTGTAGACGACAAGTTCCCTGGAGAGATTGTATTCCCGAAGAATACTTATCTTTGGTGTTTCTGCTATCTCAACGAACAACCATGGGATGCGATTACACAAATCAAGATGACAAAGAAGAAGTAAGTTGACACATCTAATAATGTATACAACATCGCACATTGATGTGCGGATATAACGAATAAAGGCAGGTTGACAAGGTCGTACGATTTTGTCAGTCTGCCTTTAACCCCGTTAATAGAAATCATTAAAGAGATTTTAACTAAAAATCCACATTCATAAAACCATTAACAGTATAACAGTAAATATGAAGAACCAGATTTTTACACTTATGCTTTGCGCCCTTGCTGCACAAGGAGCCAATGCAAAGGTGCGTACAACAAGACAGATGATAGGCGAGGCTGCCCGTGTGTTGGCAACTAAAGCCAATAGTATGAAGGCAAAGGCAAATGGCGAACTTAAGGTGCTAAAGCGCGAGAAACAGCTCTCTATCGTAGGCTACGAGGGTGGACGCTGTGTGGTGATTGCCAACGACGACACATTTAAGCCTGTGCTTGCATACTACGACGCTGTACCAGAAGGTGCAGAGGTGCCTGCCCTTAACTGGTGGCTCGAAGCGATGAACAACTCGCTTGACGAGCAGTTGGCAGACGGAGTGTTGCCTTACGACGTGGAACGCAAAGCCAACTACAAGGAATCGGTAGAGCCTATGCTCAAGACAGAATGGGGCCAGGGCGCACCTTTCAATAATCTTACACCTACATATACATCTGGCTCAAAAGAGGAGCATTACGTAACAGGATGTGTAGCCACAGCCATGGCGCAGGTGCTTAGATATCACGAATACCCTACCAAGGGCAAGGGCTACAACAAGTGGTTGTTCTACCCTAACGGCGAGAATGCAGACGCAGTATCTACACGTGTGAACTTTACATCCACATACGATTGGGACAATATGATAAAGTCTTACGAAGGCAAATACACTGACGAGCAGGCAAAGGCTGTAGCTACACTTATGCGCGACTGTGGTGCTGCGTCAAGTATGCAGTATACACCAAGCGGAAGCGGTAGCACCAACAACGCGGCTATTACTGGTATGCGCAAGAACCTGAAATTCGACTATGGTACAAAGAACTACATTCGACTCTACACACCAAAGTCGCTATGGATGGACATTATATACGAGGAACTTAGCGAGGGCCGTCCTATCATGTATGGTGGTAGTACATCAAGTGGAAGTGGACACGAGTTTGTGTTTGACGGCTACGACAAGGACGGTCTTGTACACGTAGACTGGGGATGGAGCGGTACAGGCAACGGCTATTTTGACGTGGCACTGCTCAACTCGCAGGAAGGCAGCTTCTCTGAGATGCAAGATATGATTGTTGTACGTGTACCGGGACAGACCAACAAAGGCTACCACTCTATGTTTGTAACAAGTGGTGTAACGGCAACAGTATCAAAGAGCCTTGTTAATTTGGAAGGTGCTGTCATTGCCAATATGGACGATATGCCTTTCACTGGACAGATTGGCATTATGGCTGTAAACACCGCAACTGGCGAGCCTGCTGTTTATGTGGATAGAAAGACACTAAAGTCTATCGGTCATGGCTATGGCTACAAGAATTATTCTCTCGGCTTCGATGCCTCTACCTTGAGCGACGGCGAATACCAGCTGTTCTTTGCAACACACTCTACTGACGAGGATTTGGTAGAGAGCGGATGGTATCCTGTTTATAGCAACGAAAACATAGTGTTCAACTATATGCTCACTGTGGCTAATGGTAAGTATACAGTAAAGAAGGGAAATTCGGATTGGTATATTCAGACTGGCATCAAGCATACAGCTGTCTCAAACAACAAGAAAGCCTCTGGTGCTGTCTACTCTATCGACGGTCGCAAGCTTTCTGGCGACATCAACACTATGGGCAAGGGCCTATATATCGTTGATGGCAAGAAGGTGATGAAGTAAAAAGAATAGATACTATACAATAAGAGGGTGCTGGCGCACCCTCTTATTGTATATATTGTAATAGCTATGTGATGACACGATTTCATTTCCGCATTTGACACGATTTTACTTCCGAATTTGACACGATGTAGTAATAGATGTGTAATTACACGTTCATTAACGAACTAAGATTATACGTTCATTACACGAACATTAGCCAATTATCCTTTCTCTTGTACACTATGCCTTCTTGTCTAAAGAAAAACACGAATTTCTTTTGTCCTTTGCTATTTTTAGCGTATTTTTGCATATTCATATCAGCTTGCATCATTGCAACACTTAAAAACAGAACACTATGCAAACAAGATGTCATCTTTCGGTTCTCGCCCTAAAGCAGGCAGAGAAGTATGGAGAACGAGAGGCCTTTACATATAAAGACTTCGGCGGCTCTGCGTGGAAAACCATGAGCTACAACCGCTTCTCGCAGTTGGTTAAGCAGGCAAGCAACGCCTTGCTGAACCTTGGCGCCAAGCCGCAGGAGACAATAGGCGTGTTCTCGCAGAACGCCATTCAATATCTTATAACCGACTTTGGTGCATACGGCGTGCGCGTTACGTCAATACCATTCTATGCCACATCTTCTGAGCAGCAGATACAGTTTATGATTAACGATGCCCAGATTAGATTCCTCTTTGTGGGCGAGCAGGAGCAGTACGACAAGGCTCACCGCGTCTTCGGGCTGTGCCACTCGCTGGAGCGCATCATCATCTTCGACCGCTCGGTACGCATATCTACACACGACCCTGCCGCTCTCTACTTTGACGACTTTCTGAAGCTTGGCGAGGGTCTGCCACGCCAAAGCGAGGTTGAGAAGCTTTATAAGGAGGCTAACGAGACCGACCTGTGCAACATTCTATATACATCGGGCACCACTGGCGACCCGAAGGGCGTTATGCTGACATACGGACAGTACAACGCTGCGTTGAAGGCCAACGACGAGGTGGTGCCTATAAACGAGAAGGACCGCATCATCGAGTTCTTGCCTATAACCCATATCTTTGAGCGCGGCTGGAGCTACTTGGCTTTCTCGGAGGGCGCACACATTATTATTAATACCGATCCACACGAGATACAGCAGTCGATGCGTGAGACTCATCCTACGTCGATGTCGTCGGTTCCACGTTTTTGGGAGAAGGTTTACCAGGCTGTTAAGGACAAAATAGAACGCTCTAATCCTGTACAGCAGAAGTTGTTCCGCCATGCTCTTGAGGTGGGACGCAAGTACAACCTCGAGTGCAAGAGCCGCTGCAAGCGTCCGTCGCCAATACTCGCTATGGAGTATAAGGTTATGGACAAGATGGTATTGCGCCTTGTGCGCAAGCAGTTGGGACTGGAGAACGCCAACATCTTCCCTACTGCCGGTGCTGCCGTATCGCCTGCCGTGGAGCGCTTCGCCCACTCTGTAGGCATCAATATGATTGCGGGCTACGGCTTGACGGAGAGTTTGGCAACCGTTAGTTGCGACCGCGAGAATATGCCTTACACTATAGGTTCGGTGGGCCGCCCAATCAACGGCATTGACGTGAAGATTGGCGAGGACGACGAGATTCTGCTCAAGGGTCCTACCATCACTCCGGGCTACTATCGCCGCGATGCCGCCAACAAGGCAGCATTCACAGAGGACGGCTATTTCCGCACAGGTGACGCCGGATACATCAAGGACGGCGAGCTGTTCTTGACCGACCGCATCAAGGACCTCTTCAAGACCAGCAACGGCAAGTATATCGCTCCGCAGATGATAGAGTCGCTGCTCTTGGTAGACAGATTTATCGACCAGGTAGTAGTGATAGCCAACGAGCGCAAGTTTGTATCGGCTCTTATCGTGCCTGAGTTCCGCCTTGTAGAAGAGTGGGCTAAGGACCACGGCATATCTGCCGATAATCGCGAGGCTTTGTGTGCCAACCCTAAGGTACAGAAGATGATGATGGAGCGCATACAGACGCTGCAGCAGCAACTTGCAAACTATGAGCAGATTAAGCGACTCACGCTTATTGCTCACCACTTCTCTTTGGAGTCGGGCGAACTGACCAATACGTTGAAGATACGCCGCCCCGTGATATACAAGAACTTCAAGGAGGTAATAGATAAAATGTACGAATAATGATAACAGCCGATCAACTTAAGGATGTGCTCGAGCGTGCCGAAGCGCTGAACCACTATCTTAATATAGACCAAAAGAAGGTAGAATTTGAAGAGGAGCAACTGCGCACTCAGGCTCCCGACTTCTGGGACGACCCCAAGCGGGCGGAGGAACAGATGAAGAAGGTAAAATCTATTGAGAAATGGATTAAGGGCTACGAGCAGGTGCGACGTCTTGCCGACGAACTGCAGCTTGCCTTCGACTATCACAAGGAGGAGCTGGTGACTGAGGAGGAGGTGGATGCCGACTATACTGCCGCCATCGACGCCATTGAGAACCTTGAGCTGATGAACATGCTGCGCCAGAAGGAAGACCCTATGGACTGTGTGATGAAGATAAACTCGGGTGCCGGTGGTACGGAGAGCCAGGACTGGGCACAGATGCTCATGCGTATGTATATGCGCTGGGCAGAGGCACATGGGCATAAGGTTACCATCTCCAACCTGCAGGAGGGCGACGAGGCAGGCATTAAGAGCGTAACGATGGAGATTGAAGGTGGCGAGTATGCCTACGGATATCTCAAGAGCGAGAATGGTGTGCACCGCTTAGTGCGTGTGTCGCCGTTCAATGCGCAGGGCAAGCGCATGACGTCGTTTGCCTCGGTGTTTGTATCGCCTCTTGTAGACGACACCATCGAGGTGTATGTAGACCCGTCGAAAGTGTCGTGGGACCTCTTCCGTTCGGGTGGTGCCGGCGGTCAGAACGTGAACAAGGTGGAGACGGGCGTGCGCCTGCGCTACCAATACACCGACCCCGACACTGGCGAGGAGGAAGAGATACTTATCGAGAACACCGAGAGCAGAAAGCAGCTCGAGAACCGCAACAACGCTATGCGACTGCTTAAATCGCAACTCTACGACCGTGCCATGAAGAAGCGCCTTGAGGCACAGGCAAAGATTGAGGCTGGTAAGAAGAAGATAGAATGGGGTAGCCAGATACGCAGCTACGTGTTTGACGACCGCCGCGTCAAGGACCACCGCACCGGATACCAAACCGCTGATGTGGACGGTGTGATGGACGGCAAGATTGACGGTTTTATCAAGGCTTACCTTATGGAGTTCCCGGTGGTCGACGCTTAAGCGTCGACAATTAGGAATTAGGAGTTAGGAATTAGGAATTGATGCGTCTGCTACGCATTACGAATTAGACAATGTTGAATTACTCAAAATTTATACAACTATGAGCCAGAACAGTAAGATAAAGCGTGAAAGATACGCTAAGAAACAAGAGAAAGAGGGAAAGAAAGTAGTGGAATACATCGTTTGGGGTCTTATCATCCTCGGCATAGCTTTCGCTGTTTGGACCTTCACACAGGCATAAAGCACACTTTTTACTAAAGTTTGGCATGTCTTTGATATGCTTCAATAAACACAAGTAAACAAGAATAATATGAGTGGATTAGAAATTGAACGTAAGTTCCTTATAAAGAAAGGCGGCTCCTGGAAAGAAGCCGCCTTTTCTTCGAGCCATATCAAGCAGGGCTATATGCCTTGCGAGTCGGCAACGGTTAGAGTGCGTACCCGCGACGACCGCTCGTGGCTTACCATTAAGAGCCACAGCGACCGCACAGGATTGTCGCGCTATGAATTTGAGAAGGAGATAACCAACGACGAGGCACAACACCTCTTCGAGCTTTGCCGTGGCGGCGTGATAGACAAGCGCCGTTGGCTGGTAAAGAGCGAGGACGGAATACACACGTTTGAGGTGGACGAGTTCTTCGGCGACAACGAGGGACTTGTGGTGGCCGAGGTTGAGCTTTCATCCGAAGACGAACCGTACACCAAGCCTGACTTTATTGGAGACGAGGTTACGGGCGACCGCCGATACTACAACTCGCAACTGCTGCGCAATCCGTATAAAAACTGGCGTTAATATTCTATTCGTGTAATGGGCGTTAATGTTCTATTCGTGTAATGGGCATTAATGCTCTATTCGTATAATGAACATTAATAGGCTTTGCCTTGAATATTATACGATAATTAACGAAAAGAATATTAACGTCCATTATACGAAAACATAATAATTAACGTCCATTACACGAGAACGAGAGCAATTAATGCCTTAGAGCAGAGCCTTAATCTCAGCATCGATATCCTTTATCTGCACATCGCGCTTAACGACATTGCAGTTCTTGTCGAGCAAGAAGAAGGTTGGAATCTGCGCTACATTATATAATTGCAGTACCTTGTCCGTACTGTCGTCCACACGGGTAGACACCCAAGGCAGGGCAGCTGTCTGCGTCTTCCAGAAGTGTTCGTCCTGATCGACCGACACCTGATAAATCTCGAATCCGGCAGCGTGATACTTGTTGTAGAGTTCGCGCAGCATCATAATGCGCTGCATCGACTTCTCGTTGGCAAAGAGGTGGAAGTCGAGCAGCACTACCTTGCCCTTAAGCGAAGACAGGCTGCGCTGCACTCCCTTGTTGTCGGCAAGCGTAAAGTCGATAATGCCCGTTGTGCTAACCTTCGATGCATCGATAGTGGCTCCTGCCATACGGTTCTGCGCCAAGCGCACGTCCTTCATACCCTCAATGGCGATGTTGTGAAGGTTGGCGCCACGCTCCTCGTTAGGATAGAATGTGTCCCAGCTTGTAGCCACAGCAGCAAATACCTTTACATCCTCTGCCGACGAGCGCGGATTGAAGATAAGCACCGACTGGCCGCCAGCATACAAGGTCTGGAAGAGAGCAAAGTAAGACGATGCCTTCATTGGCTCTCTGAAGATGTATTGGGTCTTGACGGTGTTCTTATAGTTCTCTATAACATTAGCTACGCTGTCGTTCACGGCATCGGCGCCAAGCTGCGGACTGTTGGCTATGGCATTGACCTGTGCCTGCAACTGCATCTGCATAATAGCCAATTCCTTAATGCGGGTACAATCGTCCGAGCCGCTAACCTCATACTGCGAAGCCATACCTGGATACTGAGCCTTGATATTGACAGTCTCGGTAGAGTCGATAGCGATGTTGATAATCTGTCCGGCCATGCGCAGACGATAGAACTCGGGGGCTGACGGAGCCTTGCCGTCGAACGAGAATGAGCCGTCGGCAGACAGCTTTACAGAGTCGACCTTAACCGGTCCGTTTAGACTCATATTCTCAAAGTAGAGAGTAGAGTCGGCTGCGTTCTCAATAGTTCCGTCGACATGAAACTTGCGCTCGTTGCATGCCGTCGTTCCAATGATTGCCAATGCCGCAACGACAAGGGCAACTTGATGTTTGATTGATTTGATATTCATTTTGTTTTATTGTTTTTCTTATTAGTTTACTTTCAACTTGCAAAGATACTGCTTTTTCCTATCAACTTAGCGTTTTTAATTCCGAAGTTTTAATAAGAGATCGTATCATTATATAAATTTGCCGTTTTCTATTTGCAGTTGCAAAGTTAAGGAGAAAATTATACAAAAAAACAAAAATCTCACGGCATTGTTCGTTAATCCCATTGAAAATAACTAACTTTGCTCGCATATTTAATTTTTTGATGTTATTATAACGATTTAGATGAACGTAATTACAAAGACAGTATCATTGCCTGATGGAAGAACCATCAGCATTGAGACCGGGAAAGTGGCAAAGCAGACCGACGGAAGTGTTGTGCTCCGTCCGCTCTTCCCGTCTAACTACCACGCAGAGGTATATGTGCAGATCATGCTTCTCAGCGCCGACGGCGTTGATCAGCCTGATGCTCTCGCAGGATTCGCAGCTTCAGCCGCAATGGCTTGTTCAGATATCCCCTTCGAATGTCCTATCTCTGAAGTACGTGTAGCACGTATCAACGGTGAGTATGTTATCAACCCAACCTTCGAGCAGATGAAGGATGCCGACATGGACATCATGGTAGGCGCTTCTGCCGAGAACATCATGATGGTTGAGGGTGAGATGAAGGAAGTTTCGGAGCAGGACATGATTGGCGCCCTCAAGGCTGCCATGGCTGCTATCAAGCCTATGTGCGAGCTCCAGACCGAGCTTTCTAAGGAACTTGGCACCGACGTTAAGCGCGAGTATTGCCATGAGGTTAACGACGAAGAGCTGCGCGAGCAGATTCGCAAGGAGACCTACGACAAGTGCTACGCTATCGCAGAGGCTGGCGACCACGACAAGAAGTCGCGTGAGGAAGCTTTCGACAAGATTCTCTCTGACTTCCAGGAGGCTTACGATGCAGCCCACACAGAGCTTACACCTGAGGAGCTCGACGAGAAGCACGCAGAGATGGTGCGCTACTACGCCGACGTTATGCGCGAC
>ERZ1026901.1421-NODE-1421-length-13806-cov-8.806487_pt1 | contig 13806 bp, 24 predicted proteins | sample MGYA00380179_ERZ1026901 | MGnify/ENA primary metagenome ERZ1026901 (study PRJEB33269, sample SAMEA4719815) | human gut metagenome | biome: human-associated habitat; feature: organic feature; material: feces | place: Cameroon | collected 2013-10 ... | reverse complement strand
CGGATAGAATGGACAAGGCTTCTTTAGCATCCATGATGTTCTCACTGTGCATTTTCTCAACTTCGGCATCGATATAGCTCTTAATTTCAAGTTTTTTCAAGTTTTGCCCAGCGATTCGCCCGGCTGTCTTCTCGCTATACCCAGCATTAATCGCTGCTTGTGTAGCATTACCTAGCTTGATATACTCGCTAGCAAATAATTTTTGTCGTTGATTTAGCCCAATATGTCCACCTCCTTCATTGCATAATCAAAAAAGACAACCCACAAAATGAGTTGTCTCCGTTTTTCTTCGATAATATAATAATACCACTTTAAACACTTGTAAGATACCGTGCTTAATCCGTCAAAATACCGAAATTTCAGCATTCTACGATTAATAGACCGTTTCTATACAGTTCTGCGAATGCTAGTATAGCATTATTTAGCATTTCTTGAAATGCTGTTCTCTCAAAACCAATTGACTGTGCTATTTGCCAATTCGGTTGAGGCGGATAAGCTAGATACTTTTCTATCAAGATTCTGCGATAGTCTGGACGATATAGCTCGCTAACTGCTTGTTCTATGGCTTCAAGCTCGTTCATTGCATCAACACGTCTGACTGCGATATTTTCCACTGGTCTACTCACTCCACTGCCACCTCTAGGCATAAACGTGAATTCCTGTGTGATCTTCTGTTCAGCGCTATCGTGTGCAATCTCTCGCCATCGTGGGTATTCTCGAAGTTTGCGCTTGCAACGTTTGATGGTTGCTTTTTCATCAATTTCCGGCAATAGCATTGTTCTGTCCTCTCTGGTATAATAGTAGTGTTGATTTTCAGAAAGCGCCGGCCATTGTGCCGGTCTTTTTTTATTTTATATCCGCATTGATAACAAGAATAAAGAGCGGAGAAACGTACCACCTCCCATACATTAGATTTAGCCATGCCACCAGTAATGCAAGACTAAGGTTGAAAAAAATAAAAAGGATTCCTCGATTCTAATTATTTATTTACTGGGTTTTGTTTCGAACAAGGTCTGTCAGCTTGCTCTGTGTCAAAAAGTGTCTCTTGTATAGTGTGACAGACTGACAGCCAGTGACGGATTCGAACCGTCTATACCATTCTGGCTACAAACCCATTGCCAATGCCGTATATAGTGCACGCTTAACGCTAGGTTTCTTACGGCCTAACTCGCCCTTAGTCCGATATTTGAGAATAATGCGATCAATCTCATCATCCAATCGCTCAGACCATTCATAGTTATTGAAAACATAGTCAGCAATTTCGCTGAATAGCTCTCTTGACAGCATCCCTTCCAGTTGGATTGCCTTTAATGGCGTTAAGGCGGCTTTCTCTGCATAGCAACAATTGAGGGCGTTTTGGGTTTTGTTAGCGCTTTTCTGATTGCACCCTTTAACCTCTCTGATATAGCTATTCAGATTGTTAGGATGTTCCTTGCGTAAACCTTCCACTTCCTTTTGAAACCGTTTAAACAAGTGTTCTGGCAGTCCTGCATTTGTTTTATCCAAAAGCGGTTTAGTGGTTTTCCCTCTTGTGTAATTAGTAGATAGATAATCTCGAAGGTCATTAAATAACTCATCGGAAATAATGCCTTCTAGTCTATCGACAGTTTGGGGTGATATCCTCTGGCGTTCAACGACTGCACTATTAAACGCCTGATATATAATGCGTGCTTGCAGTTCGTCGCATTGTTTAACGTCTTGAAAGAATTGCTTATAAGAGCCCTTTTTGTGTGTTTTTCTAAGTGCTGCATGTTCATCGACCAACCGCTGGTATAATTCTGGTGTCAGTCCTGCATATTTGTAGGTTTTGCTCATGAGCCTACCTCTTTATAACTTTTTGATGCAGTAGCGAGGCTTCAATCGTAAGTTGCGGAAAATCGTATAAGCTAAATTCAGCGCTCACATCTTTGTTAAGTGACGTAAATATCCTTACTGTTCCTCTTCTATCTGTGACCGTAGAAATAGAAACATCTCCCTCCATTCCAACATATTTCATGCTTTCGTCGTAAGCTTTCGAAAACGCTCTGGTATATTGTTTTTTTCGTTGTCTTTTGTTCATTGTTTCACCTCTACCAGTTCCGGATTTTCGTAGATGTTGCCTACGACTTCAAATCCAAAGTCACCATCTCCTAGGATTTCTTGGAATGTCAAGTGTTCCTCGTTTGCATAGTAAAATAATGATGAATCAGGGTATTTAGTTTTACAGAAGATGAAGCCAGTTGATTCGCTCTGTATTTCTACATAGTTAACGCCTTCAATCTCACCATCTACATATCCTTCATAGCAATGATTTTCCCATGAGTCATTAAACTTCAAGACATCCCCCTCAAAGATTTCTTTGCCATTCTTGTCTCTTAAGCCGGTTGATTGCATTAAAACACAATCATTGTTCTTGCACATCCAAGTGATAGCGTCTCCAATGAAATCAAACTCACCGTTTCTGAAATGAATTTCATCCACTTCTATCATTTCTTTATCTTCTTTAAGCCATGCTCTATATTTATGTATCATTGCCCTCTCTCCTTCAAATAGCTAGGGATATCATCCCCAACGTTAACTTGGTCGTATCGCTCTTTGCTAACAAGGAATTTCCCGTAAGCCCCACAATCAATAGTGTAGAGATCATTAATTTTCTCTTTTCCAGTCACTTTGCCGTGCATTTCAGAACCAGCGCTATCTACACGATAGATAGTTACTGCCTCTACTCTGCGTGGCACTGTCAGAACATAGTAGACAGACAGCATGTTAATAGCTAGCGAGACTAGTAGTATGATTGTAGCTATCGTTAAATCTTTATGTTTCATAGATACCTCGCTATTTCTTTGATAACATTGACAGTCACACTATTCCCTGCTTGCTTATAGAGCTGACTGTTACTGTTTACCTCTTGAGCCTTGTCAAAAGCCCAATCTGGAAAACCTTGCAGTCTCCAACACTCTTTAGGCGTTAGTTTGCGTACCTTACCGCCAATAAAGATTTTAGGTTCTCTTTGTCCACCTTGCATCGTATTTAAACAAGGTGCTAATCCAGCTGGACTATAAACCCTCCCACATTGAGGGTTTCCACCGAATTTTTCAGTTTTTTTGACGTTTCCTAGTTGGATAATTGATTTATCTGATCTTGTTTTAATGATAGGAAATACTTCTCTCCCGCTTGTTCCTCTAAGATGTCCGACAATATAGACCCGTTCTCTATTTTGTGGCACTCCGAAATCTTTACTGTTAAGCACTTGCCACTCCACATCATACCCGAGTTCATCCAACGCTGAGAGGATTGTCTCGAAGGTATCTCCTTTGTCGTGGTTAAGGAGTCCTTTGACATTTTCAAGGAATAGATACTTAGGTTTGATAATAGCGGCGAACCTTGCGATTTCAAAGAAGAGAGTTCCTCTAGTATCTTCGAATCCTCGTCTAGCTCCAGCAATACTGAAAGCTTGGCACGGAAATCCTCCGCATATAACGTCAACGTGTCCGATGTTTCTGATTTCTTCGTCTGTGACTGTGGTAATGTCATGCAGTTCTATTTCTCCCTCCGTGTTGTGAATTGCTTTATAGCTCGCCCTAGCGAACTTGTCGATTTCGCAGAATGCCACACACTCATGCCCTGCAGATTCCATTCCTAGTCTGAATCCGCCAATCCCCGCGAATAGGTCAATGAATTTCACAAGTCTTCCTCCTTGACGAAAGTTCCATTAATCATCTTTCCCTTTCTGTTTTTAATTTCCTCGTACGCAATACCAAGACACTCAGTCACATCTAGGTCTAACTGATGTGCTAGTACGATAATCGTTACCAGCGTGTCACCGATTGCGTCCTTGAGTGCTGCTTGTGGCTCAGTGAATTTCGTCGGTTTCAAGAGTACATCCCGAATTTCTCCGACTTCCTCAGTCACACGCATCCACTGGATCTTTGGGTCAGCTTGCTTTAAATTGCGTTCGTCTGCCCATTTATGAATAAAGGAAACAAGCCTTTCAAATTTCCCATCAAACAGCATTGTACTTCCTGCAATTTCCATGATGCCGACTCCAAAAAAGTCAGCCAACTTTTCAAAGCCATACCATGTGATGTAACCTTTATACGATTCATGCCCACGTATCGCATCTTCTGGGATCCCTGTTTCTTTGGCTAGCTCCGATATAGATAACCCTTTTTTTAATCTCAATCGTTGAAGATTAGTCATCGGTCACCCCCAAGCAGCGTGTGCAAAGCATAAAGCATAGCTACGACCATCAATATAAATTTAATCGTTTCCATCTGTTACCTCCGTCACTTCCACACCTGGGCAATCAAACACCCAGCCAAAATCAGCTTCTTCAAGCTCTTTGCGGGTGAACTTAGTCTGATAGTCTTCCGTTTCTCCTGAATCCGAGAATAAGAATTCTTTACCATTTTCTTTGTTCAGATAGCGATTAATCTCGCTAACTCCTTTAACCTGAACCATATATCTAGCCTCATTCTCGACCTCATACCCAAACTGATGCATGTTGATGAGGGTTGTGATAGCCCTATTCTTATCGGCCGCGGCCATCCAATTTTTGAAACCGTCCCAGTATTCATCGCCCCAATTAACTAAATACCACCAAACCGACTCGTTAAAATCTTCCTTATGTCCCTCATACCAATCCGCCACATATTGTGGTACTACTGGTTTAGGGAAGAATGAATCATAAAGGTCTTCTGCGTAAGATACAGAACCACCAGAAATCCTTGATATTGTCCGCACTGCTTCTTCTCGACTCATTGTTTCTTGTCTAGTCATTTCCTACCTCACACGTAATATTTGCGTTCTAAGTTAATCATTTCTTGTCTAAGTTCAATTCCTAGACGTTTGATTTTAGATTTGTTAGCCGCCGACGTTGTCCACCTGTTCGGTGGCTCTTTAGAAAGTTCTTCACATTCTAAAAAGTACCTATCACACATATTCTTTATGTAATCTAATTCATCCATCACATTCCACCATTTCTACTTTATACTTCCTTGCGTTGCGATATTTCAATCCCAAACGATGCAATTCATTAATCGCTTCATTTTTCGTCTGAAAGACATGCTCGCTGTCTTCCATGTTGTCGTAATATACGATTACTTTGTATTTCATGATTCCGTTTCCTTCACTTCGTAATAATCGATTTTGGCAAAATTCTTAGGGCTAATAGTAATCATCCTTTCTTCTGGCTCAATCTGTTGCAATTGAAGATAATCTATATTTCCTCGTCCAAGCCATTCCAGCATGTCACGAATAAGTTTGTAATTTTCTTTGACCTTGATAGTTTCATCCATGTATGGATTCTGTAATCTGATTTCTGTCATTGTTCTACTTCCTCTCTGTTCTATCTGTATAGATTACTGTGGCTGTGTACTTCACATAGACACCATCATCTTCCCAATCCGCAGCCAACTTCACATCTATCAGTTTTTTATTGTGATCTTCTATCCATGTATTAATTTCTTCGTCTAGCGTGTCGGTGTCATATTTTTTGGCAAAAAATTTTACTTTTCGTTTCACGTTTCTAATTCCCATAGTTATCGGTTCCGGCCCGTCTCTGAAAACCTTTGCCGGATTCTTCGCTATAAATTGCCTTAACCATTGCATAGCTCGTCCATCTTCCTTAACAAATCTTCATCCGGTAATTGTTCCAACGTTAGAATGCGATTAAGCTTCTTGATATCGATACCTAGCTTGATGCTGATAAGTTCCATATCCTTGCGATTAGCCCAGAACCATCTTGAGAATGCTTGTGTCTGATCTAACACGCTAGTATGTCCATAGTTGCCCGGTGCATATACACCAACTAGCTTATCTTTATACCTGCTATTCATTCCAACTCCTTGATTTCAAATTCAATGCGTGGATTAGGGCTGTACTTCTTGCGAGCTCTTAACTCGCAGACAATACTGTCATCCGTCCAAACAATCCCTTTCTTATCGACCTTGTTATAACCAGCTTTTGAGATACTATCAAAGAGCGATTTGACAAGATTGTCAACGTCTGGAGTTTTCGCATGCCAAAGCGTTTCAGACATAAACCGCTTGAATGCATCCCACGTTTTAGCTCTAGCTTTTGGCGTGGGTTTCTTCGAGACATTCAGCGGCGCCTTCATGTAAAAAACGACATCTACTGAAATCGGACCGTCAAAGAATTGCCCGTTGTATTCTTGCTCGATTAATTGCGAACATTGACGACGCCACGCCTTCATTTTAGGGTCTTCATAAGTTCCAAACTTGCTAAATCGTGGCCTTGTTTGAGGTTTAGGCTCGATGTTTAAAATCATTTTCATAGAACACCCACCACAATCTCGTAATTATCAAGCGTTCTTCCGTTTTTAATAACACTGCTCAAATAGCCTTTGTTTCTCCCAAGAAATACACTAGCCGCTCTTAAACTGTCGAATTTCATAGTTCCACCGTCCGCCTTGCTTACTAGGGTGACTTTCTTGCTTGTTTGTAGCAAACCATTTTTAAAAGCGTGTCTCATGTTTTCTGACCTCGTCACCCACTCAAGATTTTCTACGGAGTTGTCTAAAGGGTTGCCGTTTTTGTGATTGACGTAGTCTTTATTTTCTGGGTTTGGTATGAAAGTTTGAGCAATCAGCCTACTCACTAGGTGAGTTGTCATCTTTTTGTTTTTCCACAATTTCACTCGCTTATCGTAGTGATTGCTTCTTTTCCTTTTTTCTATCTGAGGTTTTATCTCTCTTTGTTTCCAAACCCTTTTTATTGTCTTCCCATTTATGCGACTATAGGTTGTTTTATTTTCACAGGACCAAATCGTCCCGTCCGAATGCGCTTCATATATCCCCTCATACCCCTTTATTTCTTTAACATCCATAAACCCTCCTAAAATTAGAACGGTAGCATATCATCAGAGATGTCCATTGGGTTACTGTTCCCGTATGGACCGTTATCTCTTGCAAAGTTTGGCCCTTGCTGTTGCGGTGCTTGTTGGCCATAAGGTCCAGCATAGCCGCCGTCATTGCCAAACGCTCCCGATGTATTACCTTGATTAGCATTGCTGCCTTCACGCGCCGCACGACTTTCTAGCATTTGGAAGTTCTCAGCGACTACCTCAGTCACATACACTCTTTGACCTTGCTGATTCTCGTAGCTACGAGTCTGAATGCGTCCAGTAATACCAATCAACGCCCCTTTCTTAGCCCAATTAGCCAAATTCTCAGCTTGCTGACGCCAGATAACACAGTTGATGAAGTCTGTTTCACGTTCACCGTTAGCATCCTTGAAATTGCGGTTAACAGCTAAGCTGAAAGATGCTACTGCGACATTGTTACCAGTGTATTTTAGTTCGGGGTCACGGGTTAGGCGACCAACAAGACAAACTGAATTAATCATTGATTTTCTCCTAGAATTTCATAATTTACAAAGTTATCATCAAGTAATTTAGCGAATTGATGCCATTGGTTTTCACCACCATGGAATGTAAGAGCAAGATTGACCTTGTACGGTCCAGCGGGTTTGCTAGGCACTTCCTCGACTGGTTTAGTGTCTTCGATTACCTCACCAGTTTCAGCGTTGACCGCTTTGATTTCCTCGTTTGCTGATTGTTGGGCCATTGCTTCAATCTCTGCCAGACGTGCCGCTTCTGCTTTCTTTTTAGCTTCCGCTTTCTGCTTACGCTCAATAGCTGCATCACGGTCCTTTTTCATTTGTTTCAAGATTTCAACTAGAGGTGTATCGTTCTGCAATGCTCTAGTGTATGGTTCTGCCGGTAGTTCATAGTCAAGGGCTTGTTCCTCAATCATGCCTACGTTAGACTTGTATTCTTCCAGTCGGTCATACTCAGCCAAAACCAAAGCGTCAATCTTTTCTTCTGTCGCTTTTGTGAGCTTCATTTTCTTATCCATGAAATCCCCGACCTTAGAAAAGCTCTCGTACTTGTCCTTGAATGTGTCCTTGTCTAGTCCAGCTAGCTCGCATTTACTTTCAAAGACTGATCTAACGTGGTCGATTCGCAACATTTTTTTGTGTTCTTTGACTTCATCACGTTTAGCGCGCAACTTGTCAAGGAGTGCATTCAATGGCTCTAGCGAGGTCGCTAGTTTTGATTCAAACTCAGTGAGTGGGTCTTTGTAGATTCTGCCAATTTCCTTACGCTTGTCGTCAAGTTTGTCACCAAGCCCTTTGAAGCGTGTGATTTCTTTTAAGACCTCGTTATATTCAAGCTGGTCTAGCTGTTCGTCTGATAGCTCACTAACCGCCGCTTGGATAGCTGCATCAAACTTGTCAAAATCAAAGTTAATTGTTCCCGGTGTATAGACCGGCTCGATTGTTTCCAAGAAGTTATTTGTTGCGTTGTTTGTTACGTCCTTCATGTTTTATCCCTTCCGATTGTTGATTTGCGTTTGAATGTCGTTGCTTACCACGTTGAAACCTGCCACTAGCAACTCATGAAAATCATTGAGCTTGTACTTCTTCAAGTAGTAATTAGCTACTGTTTCGGTTGCTTGACCAGTGATTAAGGCAAGTTCGTTGACTTGCTGCATGATTGTGTCATGTTGCTCATTGCTGATGAAGTTTGGTTGTGGCTGTTCTTCCACTTCCTCAGTTTCTTCAACTAGCTCCTGCTCTGGTTGGGCCGGTTGAGCTTGCTCCTGTCTTTGCTGCTCAATCTGTGCCATTTTACGAGCTTTGACATCCTCTTGTGTTTCTCGTGGTGTCACGTCAATAGGTGCCGCTTGTTCCATTTCATCCGCAGTGTATAGACCGCCCACGTTCTCGGAGAACGCATCTCGGACAGCGGCGACGATTGCCACCTTTTCAATCATTTGGCCCGGTGCTTTCTGCCACCAGTTCTTATTCGTGTTATAAGCTGACAACTCAACTTCACGATAGACTGGACGGCTTCGGTCCTTGCGGTACACCTCACACCAACCACCGATTAGCTTGGTGTTTCGAGGTAAGATAACGCCCTTCTTAGTTTTAAGTTCGCCTTTTCCATCCTCGTAGATCACACCACTTTCAAAACCGTCGTAATTTTGGTTTTGCTCAGCTCGTTTCATGAAAGCGTCCTTAGACACCACGATTTGAGCTGGGTTGTTCCCGTACTTGATGAAATAGACCTCTTTAGTGAAAGGGTTAAGGTTGCGATTCTTAACGATTGCCAGCAACGTTTGAAGCTCTTGTGTGCTTGCTTGGTGTTTTGGGTCAACAAAGTTTCTCAATGTTTCGCCGTCAAGCTGTTGCAAATCTGTTAAACATGCCCCTTTTGTTGTTTGTAATTGATTTTCCATGTCATATCCTTTTTAAATACCCCTAATTCTCAAATTTTGGGGGTTGTTTGCCGTTTTACCGTTTGTCTAGTGTGATTGTGCCACTAGATTATTTAGGACGGTTACAAGCGATTTTAGAGCCGTTTTCTGCCCTTCGACTTTTTTAGGTTCCAAAGCTCCCTTTTGAGCTTGTTGTTTTCTTGAGCTAGTGACAAGATTCTGTCTTGTTGACTGTTGATAATCTCGCCTAGCTCACGCCCTAAATTCATGTACTTGTTCCGCCATCGGCTCTCGACTTCATAAATTTCTTGTTCCATGTTTAATGCCTACCCTCCCACCACTGCTTAATTATTTAATTAATTAGTTTTTTCAAAAATGCTTTGATTTCGTCTCTTGTAACTTCTTTACGCTCTGTGCGTTCAAAGTCCGAGCCGTCAAGTTTAGTTACGTTGTATTCAGCTTCCACGATAAGCACTTCGCAGCCAAAAGCTTCAGCAAGTTTATCAAGTTCGTTTTTTTGTTCTTCGTACGAATCGAACGGTAAAAATAGTGCACCTCTTAACTCAGTAGTAAAACCCGCTTCAAATGCTAAACTACCTCTGTCTTTGTATTTTCCAAGGAACGCATCTTTTTCAGCGCTGTAAAATACGACTAGTTTAATGTTTTCTTTCATGATTATTCCCCTTTTTCTTCGTTGCGTTTTTTAAATCCAAGAGTAAGTCCAGTGATGCCCGCTACGATTACTACCAATCCAAGAGTGCTAGCAATCCCCTCTTTCTCACCAGTATTTGGCAAGACACCACCGTAAACCGTCGTATTTGCCACTTCTTTTGGCTCAGAATCGAGCTTATAAGATACTGTGGCAGATTGTGCCACTTTGCCATTAGAACGCTCTACGCTCGTTTTAGGGGCTTTTTCTGGCGTGCTAGGTTTTTCTGGTGTTGGCTTAGTTGGTTCTTCCGGAATGTGCAATTCTGGCAGATCCAAGATAGGGGCATCGTTTGGCACCACACCACCTTCAAACGGTGGGAGCTCACGAACTTCTGGAATCCCCGGAATGCCGCCTTGAAACTCTGGCTTGTCGTGGATAGGTGCTTCATTAGGCACTGTGCCGATTGGCTCAGTGTACTCAGGGATGTCCACTGTAGGAGGGTCAAGCGGTACGATACCACCGTTAAACTCTGGTGTTTCGTCCATTGGTGTTTCAACTGGTGTAGCCGAAATGTTTTCGTATTTATCGACTTTTACAGTTGGTGCTACTGGTTCTTCGATAGTTGGTGCTACTGGTTCAACTGGCTTGATTGGAAGTGTTGACACTGGAATGGTTGAGTTGATAGCGAACCACTGCCAAACACGACCATCATTACCGAAGTGGAAACTCATTTTGCCATCTTTTGTAAGTCCGACGATACCGCCCTTGTAAAAGTTAGGGCTATCGAAGTTGTCCCACTCACCGATGACACTTTCATCGTTTGAGCTATCAGCGTATGCTTTATTCCCTTCGTGGTTTACGATTGTTGATCCGTTGATTGTGATAAAGCCTGCTTCGTTTGAAACATACTCAATTTTGTCATCGTAGAGCTCGCCTTTACCACGATTCAAAGAGTTGAAACCGAATAGAGCATCTTTGGTCAATGTAATGAGTTGCTTGTTAGCGTCATAGAAACGGACGTTAGTAGCTACGTCAATAGCTTTACTGAAATTCATAAGACCGATTGTAATTGTTGGGTCATTGTACAAAATCGCATACGTGTCAACGTCTGGTGTGTAGTCGTATTCTACGGCTGCAATCTTTTGACCATTGTAGGTGCTGTTTTCAAGTCCTTCATAGCGGACTGTGGTAGTTTCGCCAGCTTTTAGGGCTACATAAGTACCACCGTTGATAAACTCGCTATCTGGATTGAGGACAGTGTTAACCAAATAATCTTTGTCCCCCACTTCCGCAGTTTTGGCAGCATCTTGCACTTCTTTTTCTTCAACCACATTGCCTTTTACGACTTCGTGAGTTGCGTTTGGTTCGCTGGCATTGTTGTATACCAAGCCTTGCTCAGCCACTTCTGAAAGATTACCTTCTTTCTTGGTATTTTCTTCAGCTTCAGCCATGTTTTTCTCGTAAGTTGCTTTGTCTTCAACATACTTAGCTTTGTCAGCTTCGTACTTGGCTTGAGCGTCTGCGTAAGCTTGTTTTTCAGCGTTGTATTGGCTAACTACTGAATTGATTTCGTTAGCTTTTTCGCTCATTGCGTTTGCTGCTTGATCTTGAGTAAGGTTGTTAACTGTATTACCGGTTTCGACATTTACACCGGCAGCCTTAGCATTATCAACTGCTGCAGTAAGCTGTTCAGTTTGTTGGATTGGTGTCACTGTGATTTTCCCAGCTACTTCTGTATAGACATTGCTGGTTGATTGTGTTTCATCAGCGTGGACTACTGCCCCTCCAAGGAACGCTGTAGCGATTGCGATTGCTGAAAGTGTTGTAATTTTAGATGTTTTCATGGTATACTCCTTGTATAGATGTTTTTCTAGCACGGGCCCTTACCCGTGTTTTTTTGTGCCTTCAACGTGCACCCATCGCCCCACCGTGTCATGTTTTCAATGTTTTATTAGACTTGTAAAATGGGAAATTAGGAAAAAAGTAATTTAGTATAATTTTTGGGGAATTATGGGTATAAGTTACACTCCACGATGAGGCCGTGGCTGCACGTTGAAAGGTTGATGTCAGTTAGTATATTTCTGTTTGAGCCTTTCGCTCTTTTCCTCGGGTGTTTCCACCACATCGAAAAAGTATTCTGGCTCTTTAGGTTTCTTTTTGGTTAGCAATTTCTTTAGTAGCTTCATGGCGTCACCCGATTACTTGATCTTCTGGCAATCCATGAGTACGGTTGTATTCTCGCATTTGAACATCCCACATTGGGCGGTTGTGAATTACGAATGTTTCCACTTGTTCGTTTTGCTTGCTAGACCAAATCCATCCAAATAGTTTTTTCATGATTTTTACCTCTCTTATTCTTCTAACTATGATTATTACTGTATAGTTATCAGTTAGTAGTTGTTATTAATTAGTGCCGTCAGGCTCTAGATTGTTGTTGGTTAGTGTGCGTAGCACCATATTGTTATAGATTAGTACTTGTTATATATTAGTACTTGTTAGTGTGCGAAAATTGATAATATGAATTATCACGACGTGAATTATCACGCTATGAATTTTCATAATATGAATTATCACGACGTGAATTATCACGCTATGAATTTTCGACTTGTGAATTTTCAGCGTTGCCTGTGGATAACTTTTTATCAAGGTAGGCTATAAACTCGTCTGTCATTGGTATATCTGACACACAGATAAAGATTTCAAAACCTTTTTTGTAGCCTTTGCTTTTTCTAAAAAGTGCTGCATACTTCTTGTGTTTCAACTCACTGAACGCCGCTCGGTGTGAGCTCGCCCCGTTTGTCGAACGTTTTTCAAGTTCCGTCAGGTATATCCGCCAATCACTCTTATTTGATAAGATTTCAGCAAGTAGCCCTTTTGCTTGCAAGCTCAAGCTAGTATCTTGGAGAAATCTGTTATTCATGCTTGTATAATTTTCATCAGTATTAGTGAAAGATATACTTCATTCAGTTACGCTCCCTTCTGGTATATGCTTGCCACGATATCGTAGTAGCTATGCCCTGCCGGTATCGTGTACTTAGTTAGATCTTCGACTCTGGAACCGTCTGCCATAATGTTTATAATGACTGGTTCCCATTTTCGTTTTTCCATGATATAATTACCTTGTTTCAATATCTTAGGGTCTGACTCTGGCAGGGGTCAGCCTTTTTTGTTGCCTTGGCGACACTGGAGAACTAGCGAGGACTTCAAATATTTATTTTCAGGAGTTCTTATAAATCAAATCGTCGCTAATGGTATTGCTTACGTTTTCAACAGATATGCCCCGCTAGCTCACTAGTGCCGTCAAGGGTGCCCCAAATTTGTCTCACCTTCTAATTACGCTTCAAACAGACTTCCTTGATGGTTTGCGGTGAAAATCTCATTTTTTAGCTCTTGGTCGCTCAACCCCCAACTTTCGATAAAAATAACAGCGTTCTTAAATTCTTTAGCAGGAATTTCTTTGCGTCTCACACCGAAACGATCAATGATTCCTTGGTTGATAGCGTGATATGCTTTACCTCGAATATGATTGTCACGGTAAGCTTTGCTTTTCTTGCCTTCTAGCAATCCAACAATTTTGCGGTTAACAAGGTTAGTCAATTTAATTTCTTGTGCAGCGTTCACTCTCATGTTGTCTTCTAGGTTAGCGATACGCTCCTCATGGTTTTCAAGTGCATCTAGCATATTTCTGGTAACTGCTAGGTGTGACACTTGTCTTGCGTGGTCTTTGCTTTGACCAATAATGTCGTTTGTCATAAGATTTCTCCTTCAATTACATCGTCTTGTTCCAATATCTCCGAAACGCTACGACTGAGACTATTTAGCATTGTTAGGAATGTTTCAAGCTCGGTTCTAACTTTCGGATTACTTAACGCTGGCTTAATATCCAGAAATGCAACACCGCCAAAGTTAGCAAGGAACTTGTTCCCTTTTTCCA
>ERZ1026901.1418-NODE-1418-length-13812-cov-8.084321_pt1 | contig 13812 bp, 10 predicted proteins | sample MGYA00380179_ERZ1026901 | MGnify/ENA primary metagenome ERZ1026901 (study PRJEB33269, sample SAMEA4719815) | human gut metagenome | biome: human-associated habitat; feature: organic feature; material: feces | place: Cameroon | collected 2013-10 ... | reverse complement strand
CCCCGGCTCCGCCTGCCGCATCCGCAAGACCGGTATCCTCAGAAACGCCCGGGGCAGCGGCAGCAGGATCCGTGCCTGTTCCCGCCTCATTTTCCGCAAACGCAGCATTTCTGCCATCTTCGGTATTTTCCATGTTTCCGGTTTCATCTTTTGATGCCGTCAGTTCCCCGGCCAAAGTATCCCCTCCGGACTCCGCTCCTGCGTTGGAATCCCCCGCGATCACATGGTCCGGATCTTCGATCTCCAGATAGGGACTCTTTTCGATATTTTCTCTCCCCTTCTGGATCCTCACAACTCCTGCTGCCGCAACAATAGTCAGCAGGCCGAGCACGAGCATGACAAGGACAAATTTGTCCCTGAACAGCTGATTTCCTTTTTCTTTCACGTTTATCACCTCGGTTATATTTTTACCCGTGATGATAAAGTTATTCACAAAAGCAAAAAATTCTGCGATAATTCAGCAAGTCTGCACATTTGCCGGACAGACCGCACAAAGCTCACAACAGAACATATGCCCCGGCATTCATGCCAGATCCTCTACTCCGCGATCTTCACGATTTCGATCCCCTGGAAATAATATTTCAGCAGTTCCTGAAACGCACTCCCCCGCTCTCTCTCCATGGCGTCCGCCCCAGCCTGCGAAAATCCGTATCCGCTGCCGATCCCTTTCGAGGATACCCGGATCTTTCCGTCCGCGGAGGAAAAATAAAAGCATGATGACGAAAGCCCCAGGGAATCCCGGACCTCATCTCCCGTATAGTCCATATTTCCGATCTGCGCCCTTTTTACATATCCGGCGCTGTCCCGCTCGATGATCTGTATCTTCTCCGCGATCCCGTCCGCAGCCGGCTGCGGTCCGCCGATCCGCCCGATCCTGTCCGCAAGCTCGCTTTCCGTGAACGTCCGGACATATAAAAATCCATCCGTTTCCAGATCCCCCGGACTCTCCACAGAAGAAAGATACGGATACGCCGCCAGCTCTCTCGTCTTTCCTGCCGACGCGAGACAGTAGAACGGCTCGATCAGTTCCCCGTCATACTCCGCGACAAGTCCTTCCGTCTCCCGGACCGCCCTGCGGACCTTCTCATAGTACTCCTCAAAATGTTCGTTTCCCCACTTTTTCTCCATCTCCCGCACACTCAGGCAGTCGATGTCCAGCTCTTCCTCCATAAGGTCCCGGTCCAGAGTCCTGCTCCGTTTTCCCCATCCCGCAGCTCCGGCGCCGCTGTCTGTTCCCGGATCCGCACTTCCCGGATCGTCCGTGTTTTCCCCACCGATCCCGGGATCCACGATCCGGTACACATACGTCCTTGCGAGCACGGCCTGCGCCTTCATTGTCTCGATCCCATATTCCGCCGGGATCTCCGCCGCCACCATCCCCACGAGAAACTCCTCTGTCGGAATACTCTCCCCCACATCCGTCCGGATCCTGCCTGTCCACGCGAGAGTCGTCACATAGGGGATTATGACCATCGCGAACAGGAGCATAAAAAATCGTTTCATAAAAAATACCCGCCTCATACACCGTGATATTTCCAGTGTATGAAGCGGGTGATTCTTTTATGTTAGTAATATTGTAACTATTCAGTAGGTCTGTGCACTTGCTGCGCTGACCGTAATAAAACATGGGACGGAAGGTAAAAATCCCATCGGCGAAGCCGATCTGGAATGGATTTTTGCTCGTAACCTGCCATGCATCCGAAGGAAATCTCCGGGGGAGGTTTCTGTAGGTGTGAGGGTACTGAACAGTTGCGTAATATTTTAAGTGTCGGATTACAGCTCTACCTTGATCTTCTCAAGATGCCAGATATCCCTTACATACTCTTCGATCGTACGGTCAGAGGAGAACTTTCCTGCGGATGCGGTATTGAGCATCGCAGTTCTCGCCCACCACTTCTCGTCGCGGTATGCCTGGTCGATTTTCTTATGAGCTTCCGCGTAGGAACGGAAATCCTTTAAGATGAAGTAGGTATCTGCGCGGTCGCTGCTCTGGGTGTTGAGCAGGGAGTTGTAGATATCGCGGAACAGCTCCGGATCCTGCGGAGAATAATAGCCGTTGATGAGCTGCATCAGCACGCGGCGGATATCCTGGTCATTGTTGAAGATATCCATCGGGTTGTAGCCACCGTTGTTCTCAAGGTTGATGATCTCATCTGCGGATGCTCCGAAGATGAACATGTTGTCCTTGCCGACTTCCTCTGCCATCTCGACGTTCGCACCGTCCATGGTTCCGATCGTCAGAGCGCCGTTCAACATGAACTTCATGTTTCCGGTACCGGATGCCTCCTTGCTGGCTGTGGAGATCTGCTCGCTGACATCAGCGGCGGAGAAGATCAGCTCTGCGTTGGATACACGGTAATCCTCGATAAATACGACCTTTAACTTGCCGCCGATGGACTTATCGTTGTTGATCACGTCACCCACATTGTTGATGAGCTTGATGGTCAGCTTCGCACGCTTGTATCCGGCTGCTGCCTTCGCACCGAAGATGAAGGTTCTCGGAACGATGTCCATATTCGGGTTATCTTTTAACTGGTTGTAGAGATACATCACATGAAGGATGTTCATGAGCTGTCTCTTGTATTCGTGAAGACGTTTTACCTGAACATCGAAGATGGAACGCGGGTCAACGTCGATTCCGTTGTGTTCCTTGATGTACTTCGCAAGACGGATCTTGTTCTGGTACTTGATGTTCATGAACTCCTGCTGGCACTTCTCGTCATCCACATAGACAGAGAGTTTTTTGATATTGGAGAGGTCGGTGATCCACTCGTTTCCAATCTTGTCGGTTACCCAGTCTGCAAGGAGCGGGTTTCCGTGAAGCAGGAAACGTCTCTGGGTGATACCGTTTGTTTTATTATTAAATTTCTCCGGCATCATCTCATAGAAGTCACGCAGTTCCTGTTTCTCAAGGATCTCTGTGTGGAGCTTCGCAACGCCGTTTACGGAGAAGCTGCCGACGATCGCGAGGTAAGCCATGCGGACCTGTCCGTCGTAGATGATCGCCATTCTGCGGATCTTATCGTTGTCGCCCGGATATCTCTGCTGGATCTGGGCAACGAAGCGGCGGTTGATCTCCTCAACGATCTGGTAAACACGCGGAAGCAGACGGGAGAAGAGCTCGATTGGCCATTTCTCAAGAGCTTCCGCCATGATCGTGTGGTTCGTGTAGGCACATGTCTTTGTGGTGATCTCCCAGGCCTCATCCCACTCAAGATTCTCCTCATCGAGAAGGATTCTCATTAACTCTGCAACGGCAACGGTCGGATGCGTATCGTTTAACTGGAAGGATGCCTTCTCATAGAATTTATGGATATCGTCATGCTTTTCCTTGTATTTTTTGATGGCACGCTGAACACTTGCAGAAATAAAGAAATACTGCTGTTTTAAGCGAAGCTCTTTTCCGGAATAATGGTTATCATTCGGATAAAGGACCTCAACGATGGTCTTTGCCAGATTCTCCTGCTCAACGGCTTTCTGGTAGTCACCTTTGTCGAACTCGCTTAAGTTGAAGGTGTTCACAGGCTGTGCATCCCAGATTCTCAAGGAGTTTACGACATTGTTGCCGTATCCCACGATCGGAATATCATACGGAACTGCCATAACGGACTGGTAGCCCTTCTGTACAAAATGATTTCTCTTTCCGTCCCACTCGGTCTCCACATAACCGCCGAACTTGACCTCCGTCGCGTACTCTGCGCGGCGGATCTCAAACGGATAGCCATCCTTTAACCACTCATCCGGAACCTCGATCTGATATCCGTCACGGATCTGCTGTTTGAACATTCCATAACGATAACGAATGCCGCAGCCATATGCCGGATAGCCTAAAGACGCAAGGGAATCCAAAAAGCATGCTGCAAGACGTCCAAGACCGCCGTTTCCGAGTGCCGGATCCCGTTCCTGATCCTCAATGGAATTCAGGTCAAATCCCAGTTCAGAGAGTGCCTCCTCGATCTCCTTCTGCTCACAAAGGCTGATAATATTGTTGCCGAGGAAACGACCGGTCAAAAACTCCATGGACATATAGTAAACGATCTTCGCATCCTGCTTGTCGTACTCTTTATGAGTCGCGATCCAACGGTCAATGATCATGTCCTTGACTGCAAGTGCGACAGCCTGGTAAACCATAGCCGGAGTCGCCTCGTCGATCGTTTTGCGGTAGATGCTCTTTACGTTGAACACAATGGTCTTCTTCAGTTCATCCTTGTTAATTGTCTGACTCACCCCTAAAGTCCTCCTTTATACTCTCTTAATGGCCGGATCCAGCGCCATGCCGCTTTGGACCGCGTCTGTGATCCGGTCAATGTGAACCCCTTATTTACAGGAATGTTCCGCATTGCGGGTCTGTCCATAAATATCGTTCATGAAATCCCCGCGCTGCGGAACTTTTTCCTGTTGTCATCCGTCTATTTTGTCACTTTCACTACGCCGAATACAACATCCTCGCCGTTGATGTTCCATTCCTTCGTGTAGCCTGCCATCTCGCCGAGCATAATGTTGTCTGCCATGACCTCGCTCTTTAACTCATCCGCGTACTTCTTGATCAGATCCGCGATCTTCTCATTCTTGTCAACGTAAACGTAGATGTGGTCCATAACCTCGAATCCGGCCTCTTTACGCATCGTCTGGATCTTGCTGACGATCTCGCGGTAGAAACCTTCCTCGAGAAGCTCCGGTGTCAGAGTCGTGTCGAGAACAACTGTCACGGTGTTGTCCGCCTCAGATACATAACCTTCTGTCTGTGCCATGTCGATCAGAAGATCATCCTTTGTGAGAACAACCTCGTTTCCGTCAAAGTTGAAGGTCAGAGCGCCCTTCTCGTTTAACGTATCCATTGCAGCGTTTCCGTCTAACTCAGCAAGAGCTTTCTTGATGTTTCCGAGCTGTTTGCCGTACTTCGGTCCTACGGTCTTAAGCTGCGGCTTGAAGGTGTAGAATGTGAAGTTTCTGACGTCATCCGTGAACTCTACGGACTTCACGTTTAACTCGTCCTCGATGATCTCCTGGTAGAACTCCGGAAGGTGTTCCGGTGCCTTTACGAACATCTTTGCGATCGGCTGACGGTTCTTGATGTTTGCGGTATTTCTCGCCGCACGTCCCATAACAACGATCTTTAATACTTCATCCATCTTCGCTTCCAGCTCGGCATCGATATGTGCCTCATCAACGGTCGGGAAGTCGCAGAGGTGGATGCTCTCCGGAGCCGTCTTGTCGATGGATCTTACCAGGTTCTGGTAGATCTCCTCCGTCATGAACGGGATCATCGGAGCTGCTGCCTTACTGATCGTCACGAGTGCTGTGTAAAGAGTCATGTAAGCGTTGATCTTATCCTGCTCCATGCCCTTTGCCCAGAAACGCTCACGGCTTCTTCTTACATACCAGTTGCTCATGTCATCCACGAACTCCTGGAGTGCTCTTGCAGCCTCCGGGATGCGGTAGTTCGCAAGGTCGTCATCCACTGCCTTAACAGTAGAATTTAACTTGGATAACAGCCATTTATCCATGACCGGAAGTTTATCGTATTCCAGTGTATACTTCGTTGCATCGAAGTTGTCGATATTTGCGTAGAGAACAAAGAATGCGTAGGTATTCCAGAGAGTACCCATGAACTTTCTCTGTCCTTCCATAACGGCCTTTCCGTGGAAACGGTTCGGCAGCCACGGTGCACTGTTGATATAGAAGTACCAGCGGATCGCGTCAGCGCCGTATGTCTTTAATGCGTCGAACGGATCAACGGCATTTCCTTTGGACTTACTCATCTTCTGTCCATTCTCATCCTGAACGTGACCGAGAACGATAACGTTCTGGTACGGCGGCTCATTAAAGAGCAGCGTGGACTCAGCGAGCAGGGAGTAGAACCATCCTCTTGTCTGGTCAACGGCCTCAGAGATAAACTGTGCCGGGAACTGTTTGTGGAAAAGCTCCTGATTCTCGAACGGATAGTGGTGCTGTGCGAACGGCATTGCGCCGGAGTCGAACCAGCAGTCGATAACCTCCGGTACACGGTGCATTTCTTTTCCGCAGTCCGGGCAGGTGATCACTACATCGTCGATAAACGGACGGTGAAGCTCAACCTCTCCCTTGTCTCCGTCCATCTCCTTGCTGTATTTCTTAACAACATCCTGATAATTCGGGCTCATCTTCTTTAATTCTTCACGGCTGCCGATGCAGTGCATCTTTCCGCACTCACACTGCCATACCGGAAGAGGTGTGCCCCAGTAACGGTTTCTGGAGATTCCCCAGTCCTGAACGTTCTCCAGCCAGTCGCCGAAGCGTCCTTTACCGATGGATTCCGGAATCCAGTTGATCTTATTGTTGTTGCGGATCAGGTCATCCTTGACAGCTGTCATCTTGATGAACCAGGACTCACGCGCATAGTAGATCAGCGGTGTGTCACAGCGCCAGCAGAACGGGTAGCTGTGCTCGAATGCCGGTGCCTCGAAGAGAAGTCCTTTCTCCTTTAAATCTTTCAGAACCATCGGGTCCGCTTTCTTTACGAATACGCCTGCATACGGAGTTTCCTTTGTCATGTCGCCCTTTGCATCTACAAGCTGTACAAACGGGAGATCATAACGGCGGCCAACCTGGGCATCGTCCTCACCGAAGGCCGGAGCGATGTGTACCACGCCGGTACCGTCTGTCAGGGTAACATAATCTGCGCATGTCACGAAGTATGCTTTCTTGTGCTGTTTCTCACAGATCTCCACCGCACAATCAAATAACGGCTCATATTCCTTGTACTCAAGGTCCTTACCGGTGCATGTCTCAAGAACCTCATATGCCGGAGTTCCGTTTTCCTTATCCGCAAGCTTTCCGAGAACAGTGTCAAGAAGAGCTTCCGCCATGTAGTAGGTATAGCCGTCTGCGGCCTTTACTTTTGCGTATGTCTCTTTCGGGTTTACGCAGAGTGCCACGTTGCTCGGAAGAGTCCACGGTGTTGTGGTCCATGCAAGGAAATATGCGTCCTCGCCTTTTACTTTGAAGCGGGCGATCGCAGATTTCTCTTTTACATCCTTATATCCCTGGGCAACCTCGTGGCTGGAAAGCGGTGTGCCGCAGCGCGGGCAGTACGGAACGATCTTGAATCCCTTGTAGAGGAGTCCTTTGTCCCAGATCTGCTTTAATGCCCACCACTCGGATTCGATGTAGTCGTCATGGTAAGTAACATACGGGTTATCCATATCAGCCCAGAAACCAACGGTGCTGGAGAAATCCTCCCACATTCCTTTGTATTTCCAGACGCTCTCTTTACATTTCTCGATGAACGGCTCAACACCGTACTGCTCGATCTGCTCTTTTCCGTCGAGACCAAGAAGCTTCTCGACCTCAAGTTCTACCGGAAGTCCGTGGGTATCCCAGCCGGCTTTACGCGGAACCATATAGCCCTTCATGGTGCGGTATCTCGGGATCATGTCTTTGATGACACGTGTAAGCACATGTCCGATATGCGGCTTGCCGTTTGCGGTAGGCGGTCCGTCATAGAACACGTATGGGGTTCCTTTTCTGCGGCTGTCGATACTTTTTTCAAAGATTTTTTCGTCTTTCCAGAATTTCTCAACCTTTTTTTCCCTGTCCACAAAGTTCAGGTCTGTTGATACTTTCTCGTACATGACACATTTCCTCCAATTCTTTTTTTCGCGCGGGGCTTTCTCGTTGCCTCGGTTTCCCTCCGCACTCTCCGCAGACGGTCCCCTGCCGCGCTCTTCATGTTTTTGTGTGTCGTATGTCAGGTCCGCCCGGCGCCTTTCCGGTGCCGTCGGTTGGTAATAAAGAAATAAAAAAGCCCTGTTCCAATGAGAACAGGGCGAAATAACGCTTTTAACCACCTATTACTGCATACTGACATATGAGTTTCCGTTAACGGCGGAAAAGGCCGGGGACACTTACTTTCCGGGAACACGGTCCGCACCCGGGGTTCAGCTTCCAGCTCGGGAGTGATCTTCCTTTCACGAAAAAGCACCGGGCTTCCATCGTCCCCGGCTCGCTTTGGCTTTCTGCTTGTGAACCTACTGTCTCCGTCATGGCTTTTTTCTATGATCGCCTGCATCTTAGATATACAGACAAATCAATTATAAATATAAGGTATTTAAAAGTCAAGGGAATCCCCCGACTGTTGCGAATTCTTTCCATATTTTCTCTTTGTCCGGTTTTCTTTCTAAGGTTTTTAGTCATATTTTACGTTCTTTTTAATTGATCGTTACTTTTTTAACGTAAAATTTGCCTTTTCGCACAAGAGCTGATATAATCAACTTCAATACGTTTGACAGCCGCGCGTTTCTTTTGGGGTGAACCGTGCTCACGCTGTCGCTATCATCCGGTATGAGTTCCTGTCCGATGCCATGCCGGATCGCTGCGTTCAATATTCCGCGCGGTATCCGACGCGGAGAAACATGAAGGAGAAATATTATGAGCGAACGAAACCTGACGCTGCTTACAGATCTCTACGAGCTGACCATGATGCAGGGTTACTTTCATGCAAAGGATGCAAATGAAACCGTCATCTTCGACGCATTCTACCGCACAAATCCGGACGGAAACGGATTTGCCATCGCGGCCGGCTTAGAGCAGGTTGTCGAATACATTGAAAATTTACATTTTGATAAGGAAGATATCGATTATCTCCGCACCACAGGACTTTTTGGGGAAGATTTCCTGGAATATCTGGCAGACTTCAAATTCACGGGTGATATCTACGCGATCCCGGAAGGAACCGTTGTGTTCCCGCGGGAACCTCTCGTAAAAGTCATCGCCCCGATCATGCAGGCCCAGCTCGTTGAGACAGCGATCTTAAACATCATCAACCACCAGAGCCTGATCGCAACAAAGACTTCCCGGATCGTCCATGCAGCCTGCGGGGACGGAGTTATGGAGTTCGGATTAAGACGTGCACAGGGACCGGATGCCGGGATCTATGGTGCGAGAGCCGCTATGATCGCCGGATGTATCGGAACCTCCAACGTTCTCTGCGGCCAGATGTTCGATGTCCCGGTAAAAGGGACCCATGCCCACAGCTGGATCATGAGCTTCCCGGACGAGCTCACCGCATTCCGTACCTACGCAAAGCTCTACCCGACCGCCTGCATTCTTCTTGTTGATACTTACGATACCTTAAATTCCGGTATCCCGCATGCGATCCAGGTATTCAAGGAGATGCGCGAAGCCGGAATCCCGCTTACCTTCTACGGGATCCGTATGGACAGCGGCGACCTCGCCTACCTCTCCAAGGAAGCGAAAAAGATGCTCGACGCGGAAGGTTTCACAGACGCTGTGATCTCCGCCTCCAACGATCTTGATGAGAATCTGATCACAAGCTTAAAGAACCAGGGTGCGACCATCAACTCCTGGGGTGTCGGAACAAACCTGATCACCTCCAAAGACTGCCCGTCCTTCGGCGGCGTTTATAAGCTCGCTGCGATCATGGACAAGAAGACCGGCAAATTTATCCCGAAGATCAAGCTTTCCGAGAACGAGGAGAAGATCACAAACCCGGGCAACAAGACGACCTACCGCATTTATGGCAAAGATAGCCACAAGGTCATCGCAGACATTATCTGCCTCGTCGGTGAGACCTTCAACGAGGACGAGCCGCTGTTGCTCTTTGACCCGATCGCGACCTGGAAAAAGACACTTCTCGCTCCTGGAACCTACACGATGCGGGAACTTCCGGTCCAGGTATTTAAGGACGGCGAGTGTATTTACCACTCCCCGAAGGTCATGGACATCCAGAAGTACTGTAAAGAGGAACTGAATACCTTGTGGGATGAGACAAAACGTCTCGTAAACCCGCATGAGGTCCATGTGGATCTCTCTAAGCCTCTTTGGGATATGAAACATGAGCTGCTCGACAAATATCATTTCGAGTAAACTCCAGTTAACACGTTCCTCATGACAGCGGCATGCACCGCCGGATCCATTTAACCATGAAACCATATACCGCCCGGAGTATTTTCAATCTCCGGGCATTCTGCAAAAAGAAGGAAATACTATGAGCGCAACAGATATCGCCACATCCGTCGATGTGGACCTTGACTTAATTTATGAACAGACAAAAGCGATCGCCGAGGAGCTGATCAATACCGCCGCAATGAAACCGGGGCAGATCCTGGTGGTGGGCTGCTCATCCAGCGAGATCGCTGCCCACGCGATCGGCTGCTACTCCAGCAGCGAAGTCGGACAGGCTGTCTTTACCGCCCTTTCCCATGTGACAAAGAAACACGGTCTCTACCTCGCCGCCCAGTGCTGTGAGCACTTAAACCGCGCTCTGATCGTCGAGGAAGAATGTGCCGAGAAATATGGCCTTGAGATGGTGAATGTAAAACCGCAGTTAAAAGCAGGCGGTTCCTTCTCCACCGCCGCATGGAACGGTTTTGAATCTCCGTGCGCCGTGGAATACATTCAGGCACACGCCGGGATCGATATCGGCGATACCCTGATCGGCATGCACCTTCGCCATGTTGCCGTTCCGGTCCGCACAAAGATCCAGTCCATCGGCTCCGCCCATGTCGTATGCGCGAGAACAAGACTCAAATATATCGGCGGAGAGCGGGCTGCTTACCAGAAATAGAAGTTATAAAAATGATGTAACTATTCAGCAGGCCTGCGCATTTACTGCGCTGACCGTAAGATGACATTGACTTGAAGGCAAAAACCCCATGGGAATTCCCCAACGATAAAAAAATGGTTTTCATCCGATTCTGGGATGAAGGCCACTTTTTTATCGACTTTTATTTTCAACTGGTCCGTATTTTTAATAGTTCTCTGCGTGAACCTCAAAATAGCTCTGCGGGTGATTGCAGACCGGACATACCTGCGGTGCTTTTGTTCCGATCACGATATGTCCGCAGTTGCGGCACTCCCATACCTTTACTTCGCTCTTCTCGAATACGGAAGCTGTCTCTACATTTTTCAGGAGAGCACGATAACGCTCTTCGTGATGTTTCTCGATCTCGCCGACCATACGGAATTTTGCTGCCAGTGCATGGAAACCTTCCTCATCAGCGGTCTTTGCGAACTCATCATACATATCGGTCCACTCGTAGTTTTCGCCGTCTGCTGCTGCCGCAAGGTTTGCTGCGGTATCGCCAATCCCTTCTAATTCCTTGAACCACATTTTTGCGTGCTCTTTCTCGTTGTCAGCAGTCTTTAAGAATAATGCGGAGATCTGCTCATATCCCTCTTTCTTTGCTACGGATGCAAAGTAGGTATATTTGTTTCTTGCCTGGGATTCTCCGGCGAAAGCGGCCTCAAGGTTTTTCTCTGTTTTTGTTCCTGCGTATTTGCTCATAAAACTGGTCTCCTTTCAGATCTTGATTTTTATTTTCGGCATTCCCGTATTCAGTCTGCCTTTCTTTTCTTCTGTTTATCCGTACTGTTTTTTCAACGGTCATCCGTTGTTTTCCTCATGTCTGTATTCTATCACATCTAGTTTTAAATGTCAATAATAGTAATTATTCCTATTTTGTTTTTCTTCACTTTTCAGCATGTTTCTTTTTGTTCGCACAGATACGACATTCCGGCCTCCCCCCACTGTCTCCGGCTTTCAACCTGTCACAGCCTTCTTAGCGATATCCGCCTGGCATGTGCCAAAGCATTTCTCCTTATTTTCAGTCACCTGCAGAACCTGCCGCCGGTAACTCTTTACAGATGCATGGCAACGCAAAGGACTGCGGGATCGCACGCCTTTTCGCATGATCCTGCAGTCTTTTCTTCATCCATGATACAATTTTTTTAACGCGTCAGTCTGCAAATAACGGTGTGGACAGGTATCTGTCACCGGTATCCGGAAGAAGTGCCACGATCGTCTTTCCCGCATTTTCCGGTCTCTTCGCAAGTTCGATTGCTGCCCAGATCGCCGCACCAGAGGAAATTCCCACGAGGACTCCTTCCTTCTTTCCAACTAACTTTCCTGCTGCAAACGCGTCGTCATTCCCAACCGCGATAATTTCATCGTAAACCTTCGTGTCGAGGACATCCGGCACAAATCCGGCTCCGATTCCCTGGATCTTATGGGATCCTGCGACACCTTTGCTGAGTACCGGGGAGCTTGCCGGCTCAACTGCAACAACCTTCACGTTCGGGTTCTGTTTCTTTAAGTATCTGCCGGTGCCTGTGATCGTTCCGCCGGTGCCGACACCTGCAACGAAAATATCAACCTTTCCGTCGGTATCTTCCCAGATCTCCGGTCCTGTTGTCTTCTCATGGATATCCGGGTTTGCCGGATTTACGAACTGTCCAGGGATAAAGCTTCCAGGGATCTCTTTTGCGAGTTCTTCTGCTTTCGCGATCGCACCTTTCATTCCCTTCGCGCCCTCAGTCAGGACAAGCTCAGCGCCGTAAGCTTTCATAAGCTGGCGTCTCTCCACGCTCATTGTCTCCGGCATTACGATAATGATCCGGTAGCCGCGCGCTGCAGCGACCGATGCAAGACCGATCCCTGTATTTCCGGAAGTTGGCTCGATAATTGTGGAACCTGTCTTTAAGATTCCCTTTGCCTCCGCATCATCGATCATCGCCTTCGCAATACGGTCCTTGACCGATCCGGCTGGATTGAAATATTCCAGCTTTGCAAGGATCTTTGCGTTCAATCCTTCTGATTTTTCAATATGTGTAAGCTCTAAAAGCGGGGTCTTTCCGATCAGCTGATCCGCAGATGTGTAGATATTTGCCATAAGTCATTACCTACCTTTCATATATGTTAATGGGATTATATTCCTTCTCCAGCCGTTTGTCAATATATAATTTTTTTCATTCTTCTCTTGTTTTCCCCTTAAACCTTGTATTATAATAGGAATAATGTAACAGATGAATTTATATGCAGGCACTGTATCGCTCCATTTTCGGACAAACAAAACAAATTTGCATGTCTTGCAGCGTCTAAATTCAAATCGAACGCACGTGAGACCTGGCGCGTAATTCCGATCAGCGTAAGCTGACAAGTTCTTTTCGGAATTGCTGTGCATGCTCGCGCAGCGTTTATCTCAGTCGGAGATCGGACTGGAGAGTCTTATCTGACTGAGATAAATATGTAACACCGGAGGATAATAATTATGATGGTTTCAACAAAGGGCCGCTACGCGCTCCGCGTTCTGATCGATCTTGCAGAGCATCAGACGGATGGATATATCCCGTTAAAGGATACGGCGGCAAGACAGGAAATTTCTGAAAAATATCTCGAGGGGATCATTAAAGTCCTCGTAAAAGCGAAACTCTTAGAAGGTGTCCGCGGAAAAGGCGGTGGCTACCGTCTCACAAAAGCACCGGAGCAGTATACCGTCGGAAGTATCTTACGCCTCACGGAAAACTCCATGGCACCGGTCGCATGCCTGGAAGCCGGAAGCGCCGACTGCCCGCGGATGGGAAGCTGCAAGACACTCCCGCTCTGGCAGGGACTTGATAAAGTCATCAATGAATATCTGGATGGCATCACGATCGCCGACCTCATACAGAACGGGCAGCCAGGCGATGACTACGTGATCTGAGTACGCTGCGAAATTTTATAGATTTCACCTTCTTACGTAGGAAAGGGGACAAGTAAAAACACTTCGCGAGTTTCCCCTTGTTATCGCGACAGCCGCCAAGATCTCGCGCAAGCACGGACTTTGGCTCGTTGTTCGCGTAAATAAAAAAGAAGGTGCCCTGGCACATTCTCGCGCCTCGCGCGGTCGCTTGCGACAATCTACATCTTCGCGCGAGTGCGCATTATTGGCACGTCAGTGCCTTTTTATGTAACAGGGAATTCCTCGAAATTTCCAGTTATATAAAAAATAGGCTTCGCCTATTCAACTCCCCTGCCCCTCAATCTTGAGGGGT
>ERZ1026901.1416-NODE-1416-length-13813-cov-10.564326_pt1 | contig 13813 bp, 12 predicted proteins | sample MGYA00380179_ERZ1026901 | MGnify/ENA primary metagenome ERZ1026901 (study PRJEB33269, sample SAMEA4719815) | human gut metagenome | biome: human-associated habitat; feature: organic feature; material: feces | place: Cameroon | collected 2013-10 ... | reverse complement strand
ATTATAAATTATTAATACGCTTCCAAAACTTAGAGATAGTCCCCAATCTAATATTGCCCACCATATAAGGCTTAACCAGGCACTCTCTTTGAATAAGGACACATTGGCATTTTTCCTAAAAATACAACATACAAAAGAGATTATTGTTGCTAAAACAAACATGATTATAGCAATTTTAAATTCTATGCCTTTCGATATTTCAACCGCAACTAATGCTGTGGTAAATATGCAGCACAAATTTATAGGAAACTCCAAAAAGGCTTTTGCTTTATCATACTTATCAGGACTGTTTTTCACATATAGCTTCATCAATGTGTACAAAAAACACATTGCCAAAGACAATATCATTGAAACGATCTCAGGCTGGTTAGTACTCAATTTAGGGCATAGCCCCTTGTATAGGCACTTTTGCAAGTGCCTATATATTGAGATGTTAAAAATTTCACTTGATTATTAACTATTGGCATATTGCCAATCCGATTTTATCTGGTCGCAGACTGAAAAAATCCCTGCAACCGTTAAATATTTTAGTAAAAAACTTACCAAGGTACTCCCATACAGACCGTCCTTGCATCTTCACCGTACTGATTATGCTATGGTAAGTGGCTGCCATCTCTGCCCCTTCGTCACTACCGAAGTGGAGCATAGAGTTACGCTGAGTAGTCAATGGGCGGACAGCACGTTCTGCGATATTGTTGTCTATCGGATAGCTGCCGTCTTGTATGTAAGCGAAGATATTGTCCCAAAAAGTATCGAGATAATTCAAAGCTGCTGTCAGATAAGGAGTCTTTGATAACGAATCCTTGTCTTTTTCAATCCCAAGATGCTGTCGGAGACTTATCAGAATCTCTTTGGTGACCAGACCTTGACGGAGTTCACCTCGTCTTTCCGGCGTTATACCGTCAAGGTCATATTGCCGCTCCAAAGCGTAAAGCTCATTTATGTATTTAAGAAAGATGTCGGCATTACGATCTCCTGCCAATTCACTCGCCTTTACAAACTTTGCTCTTGCATGAGCAAGGCACACCTGATGGGTAACCTTGCCAAGATTAGGGCTTGTCTCTGCGGTCTTCAGTTCGTCACCTATAAACACATAGGCATTATAGCCATCCGACATAAGGCTTTTAAGTTCTGCGTCACCTATAAAATGAGTCAGCACGTCACGACCGCGCGAGCCATCCTCATAGAAGAAGATGACTGTCTGCTCTACCTTGTTTACCAATACCCAGATGTAACATTTCTTATAATTGTCATACTTACGGACCTTGCACCAAGTCTCGTCACAGTTTACTATCGAGTCTTTCTCCAACGCCACATCCTTCAGTACTTTGACAAGTTCGTCAAGATACTTCTTGCCTTTCTTCAACCAGTTACGTAATGTATTGGCTGATACCTTCATGCCTAAATCGGTAAGCCAGCGATGAAGCAGACCGAAAGTGACATTCTTCACATAAACCTCGTAGGCTATAGCCTGAAGGAATTCCGGCGTAGCCTTGGTGCCGTCAAACTTGGTGACAATCTGCGGATTACCTGCAGCAGGAAAATACCCCCACTTCGGTTTCCTGCCTTTCTCCACATAGTGAACCATCTCAAACCGTTCCTCCACAAGGTTTACCTCAAGATGGAAAACAGGAATCATTTTTCGTTCAAGTATTCGTCCAGGGACTTTTGACAAGTCTGACCTATACTCTTTGGAAGCGCCCTGGACTCCCATAGTATTATAAGTCTCGGGGCGATTTGACAAGTCGCGAGGTCTCTTTTCTTGAGTAGCGGTTGCTGCCGATGAATCTGACTCCTTGTTGGCTATAGAATTATCCGGCAAAGATGAAGAGGTTCCATCAAAATCATCTTTGTCTTGGGTACGATCAGACTCATTATCTGAATTCTTTTTCTTTGAGCCATAGCTCTTATCTCCAAAGCGATTCTTGTTGGCAAACTTTAATTTTGACTTCAAGTCATCCACTTTACGCTCTGCTGCCTTGCGTCTCTTAATCTCATCCTTTAATGAAGATTCCAGAGAATCAACACGAGAAAGCACATCATCCAATTTGGAAAGACGTTCTACTAGGATCTTTTTTTCATCAAGAAAATCCTGAAGCACAGCATCACGGGCACGTAATCCCAAGTCTGCTTCACGAACTCGTTCCGCAAGGTAATTGATATAGCGTTTTTGGTCTTCTGCTGTCATATCTTTACTGTAATCAACTGCCGAGCGCGAGATTGTCTCCCGTGCCAACAACTCTTGCTTCTGTTCTATGATATGTTGCAGTTCCTTCATCCGTAATACTCTGATTTTCAACTACAAAGATAGTGAAAATATATGAGAAAAACGAATAAACAAGCAACATAATTATCTGATTTTCAATGTTTTAACTATTGGATTTTCCAATAACAACACAACATCTTTCCAGTCTATCCTATAGACCAGTTCACCACCTTCACGCTCCACTTTCATAAACTGATAACCCGATACGAACTTCTTTTCAAACAGGCTGTATGAACGGTTGTCGTATGTGAACAGCCGCACGATGCGGCGGTCTCGTGACATCACGATAAAGACATCCCCGTCATTTGGCTCACGGTGTAGTTGTTCGCGTATGATGGACAATACGCGACTATGCTTACATCGCATATCCGTAAAGTCACGGAGATAGTAGAACTGGTTCAATCCTGTTACACTCAGCATAGGCCCTCCAGTTTCTCTATCAGTCGCTTCAACTCTTGATAGCTTAGGTTCTTCTGGGAGATATGCAGACCATTGGTCATACGAAGCTCCACAAGTATACGAACGAGAGATGTTGGACCAGCTTTCTGTGGTTCCTGCTGACGGGCTTCTTTCTTCGGCTGTTCTTGAACCGAGGAAGACAGTCCATCCACCTTCACTTCCACTATTTTGTTGCGCGTATCCTTGTACCATTTGTAGAATATATTATAAGGTACTTTGTTGCGTGAGCAGAACTGCTCAATGGAGATGCCTTTCGGCATTGCCTCCGTCTGGTACTGGAAATAAAATCTTTCTAAATCTTCACTGCTGTACATAATTTGATGTTTTAAATTCAGCAGCGAAGTTACTTCTTTCTAATTTAAGCCCTAATTTGAGTGCTTACCTCAGGCTGAGGTAATTGTGATATTTCCATACAAACATTTGTTTTTTATTCATCATATTTACCAAGTTTGTCTTTCATTGTAGCTTCTTCCAACTGATAAAAAAAGATTCTTGGTAGTTGGATAACAAAGCTTTTCTACTATAGAAATTGAACCTATGGGTCTTGTACAAAAAATAGGTGCGAGGCTCTGTCAACTTGAACAAATTAGCAAGATATGGACATATTTCGTTATTTACAGAGTGGGGATGCTGTGGAAAGACAAAAGTATAAGATAGATTTTTATCAGAAAAACAAAAAGTCTTTTTGATCGTATCGTCTTGAATTCTTGGCCAAACGATAAATTGTTCTTGCAATGTGGATGTTTTTGGCTGTTCTGCTTTTTACACCATAAACATTGCAAATTTGCTCTATCATCGTAACAGTCAATGTCGTTAAGGCTACTCTGTCTGCACCGAACTGACCACCAAAAGCTCCAACTGTTATCGCTGTTCCAGCATGATACATACTAAAATTATCGATTATGGCTATTGCCTTTTCTCGTTTCTTTTGTCCTTCTTTTTTCATCATAGCTTACGTTTTTAAGTTTCTTCTTTATCTTTTTGCTCTAAATTGTTCTCTTTAATATAGTCCTCAAATAACTTCTCTATTTCAACTGCATAATTATACGATAGGGAAATCAAATCCTTATTATTTGCTTCACCTTTTGGAACTTTCATCTTGCTTGTGATTTCATTATCGATTTTAGATCTTAGCTTTTGAAGAGTGAGCAAATTGTAATCTTTAAATGAACTTTCTACAGCAGTCAATAATCTTTTCAACATACACCAAATTAAGAGAGTGCTTACAAATGTAGTCTCTTTACTATTGTCTTTTTGAATGTTTTCTTTTATGCGTCCTAATTCTGCCACCAGATTTTCCAATACTCGTTGGAGCAGAGGGACTTTTGTAAGTGTTACCTTGTCGTGGGATTCAAACTCTTGCAATTCAGAGATGACCCTCATGTGAACAGATAAATCTGATAGGGTTTGAGCAATCTCAGAATATTTAGACATTTCAAGGCTTTCATCAAGAGTTGTTCTTAGTTGCTGTATCTTTTGTTCCTGTTCTTCAGTTATTCCTTTTATTTTCGTTTCAGAATCGTCTACTTTTTCTTGAAGATGCGTCTCAGTTTCTGCAACCTTATCATTAAAAGTTGTTTCTTTTAGGGTAATGTTGGTTCCCATTTTGTTTTCCAATTCTTTGATTGCCTTAGACATATCATCTTTAGCCTGAGCAATGTCTTTCTGAAAATTAGAATTGGCATTAATCCCTATAACGATTGGAAGAATAGTGCAGATTGCAGCAATAATACCTATCCAAATAGACAAGCTGATTGATAGTGTTTTCAATGTGTTCCTAAGTTCATTTCTATCTTCTTCCAGAATAGAATCCCATTTAGAAAACAAATCATCTAAACGCTCTCGATAGACTTTACCCATTGATGGACGCGCATCCATCAATTCTGCTCTTTCCGTTAGGTCTGATTTTCGAAGAGTACTGTCTATATATTTGGCAGAACATGTGTTTGTCACAAGAAACAGTATGGCAATAAATATGCAGGATATAATCGATGCCCATATTGCTGCAAACCATTTCTTATACCACTCATTCATACAACTCAAAATATAAATTATGATACATTTCATCGTTTTCATCAAAGTGAATCTCATTCTTTTTAAACTTTTTTGCAAAATCAGGTTGAATTAGTCTAACAAAGGAAATCTTTTCATTTTCAGCAGTATGGAATTTCGTAGAGAAACAAGAAACAATCTGCTCGTCATGGGTAAAAAAGATGATTTGTAGAGTTTTGTTCTTTCCCAATGTTTTCTTTGCATACTTTATTATTTGCTCGAAGTATTTAAATAATTCACGTTTGTTCCTGTAATCGTTTGCATAGAATATATCATCCATAATGAAAGGAAATAAGAAATCCCCATCTTTCATCAATTTGATATTCAACACAGCTTGCAATGTCAAGCAGAAAAGACGGTATCTGAATGTATTGAAATACTTATGAACAGGTACATCATTGATGCTAATCGTAATCTTATTGTCTTTTTCCAAATTGTAAATATCGAAAGCAAATTTTTCTTCATCCTTTACAATAAAGGTTTCATCAAATATTGAGTTTACTGCATCAACGAGGCTTTTATCTACATACTCGACTACAGTCTTACGGATAAGATTTAGTAATATGCTCTTTAAATTGTCTATTTGGCTTACTAATATATCCAGTTCTTCCAAAGTTTTATGGTGTTCAACCACTAAGTCTACCTGTTCTTTATGAATCAGTTTCAAAACACCTTCCTTGATGTCTTTTAAAGGCACAATACCTGTTCCATTTTCCAATATATTTTGGATATGCTCCAAACATTTCTCAATGGCATCCAAAAATCTCTGGGTATACTCTGTTTCTTTCTTTTTCTCTTCAAGGATAATTTTCTTTGATGGGATTCCTTGCGAGATACCATCAGACAATGGTTGGAATGTAATGTCGTTGTATATTTTTTGAAAGTCTTGGATGAAATAGAATGATGTCAGATAGTGGAAATCAATTTTTCTGAAGGTATTCAGAGACTCCCTTGTATCTCCAATCTTGCCGTTTTTGATGTCTTTAACGGTATTTATCATTTTTGTTTGCAACTGGGTTAATGCTGCACGTTGCTTTTCAGATATATTTATGCTACCGTCACGAAGTAAATTTTGTAAATTCTGTCTTAACTGATAAACGTCTTCTGATGTCATCTCGTTTTTCGTTTTGAGAACTTCTGCCTTTATTTGGTCAAGTATTCCATTATTGGAACAGGCATCATATAAGGAACCTATTCCTAACATATAACAGAAGAAGACAAACCAATCGTTAGAGTTATCTCCGCTTCGCTGTGTATATTCCGCAAATTTCAGAATACTGTTTTCGGAGAAGAAAAAATTAGTCACATCATATTCTTTTCTGAATGCTTTACATTTTTCATCCGCCAAAGTAAATTTCTCACCATTGGCCATATAGACCTTTACTGTTCTTTCTCCACTGACGTTTCTGATATAGAGTTCGGAAGGTATTTGCCTAATACTGGCCTCTCCAATGCTTTCTGTAAACATGTACTCGAGGGAGTCAACAAGGGAGCTTTTGCCAACGCCATTGTCTCCAAGTAGAGTAAGAAAATCTGTTATTTCTTTCTCTCCATTGCTAGACGTTTTTTCAAGCAGCAAACCATAATAGGCATTTTCTGGCAAATTGCCAAATTTTCTGAAGTTTTTCAGAAGTAGGTGGCAGAAGCGAAAGTCTTGGTTGGTAAAAGAGGAAGGTGAAGACTCTGGACTTGGTTTCCATTTACTGAAAGCGTCGAATTTTTCTCGCATATCTTCTGTCTTTGGCAAAAAGATACGTAAGTCTCCAACAGTAAGTTTACAATTGTCCAAAGCTTCCTTCAAAATTTTTGCAGGAAGTGTACTCATCCAATTAAAGTGTTTTTAAATCATTGTCAAGAGATTGCATAATGCATTCTGTATGGTGACCTTGTCTGTTGTTGCAAGACTATCTGTTAATAATTTTGGTCCACAAATTGTTAGCAGTTCAGCTATAGCACCATATCCCTCTATATGTTTGGAATAAGACAACAGTGTCTTGAATCCGTCAAACATATTTGCATTATAATATGCCGAAGGCGATTCGCCTTTGTATTTATTCCAGAGGTTGAGAATATAGAAAGCAGCATGCAACTTGTCAATCATAGCTTGAGAAAAATGATGAATCTCTTCTGATGCTACCTTTCCTTTCATCCAAGTACCAACCTCACTGCTGGCAAACAAGTTGTCGCCAATTTCTAATTGCGGCTCTGGAACAGAAACATACAGATCTGCAAATGCGTCACTTAGTTCCATGAAATTCTCATAGTCCTCTTCTTTCAGGAAACTAATAATCTTTGTTTTCCATTCATCAAAAGCTTTCTCAATAGCATTATCTGAAAAACAAGCATAGTTTTTCAGTTCACTGATAATTGCTTCATCAATGTTTTTGTGTGCGTAAGCGACAAAGTCAACAATACGCAATATTCTATAGTCTTGCTTGTCAGACAGCGGTAAACCGTTGGACAGCAGATTGGCATAAGAAGATTGCGCCATATCAAATCTACAGTTGGCTGTTTCAGATATGATATGGTAATTTTCCAGTTTCTCCAACAAGTCGGTAATTTCTTCGTTTTGAAGCACTTGCACTCTGTAGTCTCCATCTTTATATGCAACATTCATCTTGCTGGCAAATATGCAGTTGTACTCACTGTCCTTTTTGCTAAATATATTTTCATCTTTAGTCAATAAAGCAAACAAAAGTTTCAGCTCATCTGAAGATATGCTTGTACTGTTTATCTTAGACAGGTATAGACTCAGAATGTTAATGCAGATTCTGAAATGCTGGTCTCGTATCAAGTCTTCATTTTCTCCTGAACGAAACATACGCTTCCAATAGGTATTAAAAGCATCATTCACACATACATAATCAGGAACCATAGAGCCACGGTCTATACGCATATCAATATTTTTGTGTATGTTTCTGGCTGTACTCTGTTCAGGCAATAGACCTGTACATAACTCGCCTATAGATGATAGACTTTCTCCAAATTCCAATCTGTCGTAGGCACTGCGAGGCTGACGGCGAGACTTAACTTCGACCATCCAATGCAAATCACTAAATACATTGGAAATGATAGATCCAACTGTTTTCTTGTCAAACATGTTGTCCAAAGTCAGCTGCATGAGGAAGTCTTTCTTATACATTAATGGTATCAAAGAATCAATGGTATTAGACTCTTTGAATGGTGTGTAAATATCCTCAAAACTTTTTAATGCCATCAACAAATCCCTTACGTATTCCGCATTTTCTGTTCCTGCCAGTAATTGTATATCTTCTGTTTTCAAATAGAAATCAACATCATAGCCAAGGACTGCAGCAAATAATCTTTCCAACTTTCTCTTAAAGCGAATGAAATGGTTAGCCGACAAAAGATAGTTGGCAAAAATGACAAGGCTCTTTTGTGTTTGATGCTCAACATTCTTATCTTCTTTGCCATTTATATCTTTCGCTGTGTTCAAAATGAGATTCCACACTTCTCCCATCTTGCCAACAAACATATTATTGCTTGTTTCAAGATTCTTGATATTGATAGTGTGTGGAGCCATAGAAGCTATGCAAATTGAATCATCCGTATGGAATATTCTCAACTTTGAAAAGTCTGGCTTTATAGCTTCTTGATATTCATCATATATGTAGTCTGTACAATATGTGAATGCAGAGAAAGTCTGTCCATCTTCTCTACGATAGTTCTTGTTTTTGAAGAAGATAGGTTTCTTGCTGGATTTTTCTTCGTCATCAGCAGCCATTAATTTCAATACGGTCGCTATACGTTCATCAAGTTCCTCTTTGGAATACTTATTTTTAGACAAACTCAAATAGAATAATGGATATTCTATATCGTATGGTTTCCCAAGGTCAAAGAACTTGGAAATGATAGTATCTATAAAGAAATTACATTTGTCGCTGTCTATGAGATTCCAACCTTCAACGAGAGATTCTAAAATCTTTGGCGCATTAAGTGCATCCTGGGTGATAACCAATGGCATACCTTTTACTTCAGTATTCTCATCATTGATGACTTTTGTCAGTACATCCAACACTTTTTCAAATGTTGTACCATGGTAAATCGCTTCATCAATAACAACACAGCGTTTGTCGATTTCTCTCCAATTGACAAAAGGAATGGCTATATCAGATATAACCTTTACTGTCGGATTGTAGAGATCTGGAAATTTTAGCTTGCAATAACTAAGCAGTCTTGGGGCTTTGCGCGCAATAGCGATGATGATAGCGTCTTGTGCCATCAACTTACCATACCAACTTTCCAATTTGGTATTTAGTACCTCAAAATTATTTTCCAAGAAGACATTCAAGTCTTTATCTGATGTATATGCCATTTTTGTTATTGCTGTTTGCTCATATTAATACTTGTATTAAAACGAACAAACTGCGTTTTTATTACCTTGAAGGTATTTGTTTTATGATAAATTATAGCTTCGTAGAGCAAGCATGGTTTGTTTTACACTTACTTATAACATAGTTGTAAAACACACCTTTTTGTTTTCTGCTTTATTCTCCCATAATCCTTCTCGTCGCCACCATCATGCGAAGTTGTTTGGCAGTAGGTCCTTTCTGGCCTTTCTCCGCCAAGTCAAGATAGAACTTATAGTCGTTTGACAAAGTCTCACGCAGTTCGTCAGGCATGAGCATGTGCCATTCCTGTTTTTCCTCATCGCAATAGGTAGCAACCAAATAAAGTTTCTGAAGTTTGTACTGGGTCTTGCGCATCTTGCGAATGACGTAGGTGTTGATACCACCCTTGACAAACTCATCGATGATTTGCAACTCTTGCTTGTTGAGGGTGCTCAATATCTCAATAGGACTAACGAGCAGTTCCTGCGCTACTTGACATGCCGTCTCGTCCTTCTTCAAATTGGGGCTGACTACAAGTCAAGTTTATTGCGGACTTCCAACATTTCCGCCTTGGTTACACCTCCTACGAGTTGAACCAAGCGAATGCTGGAATCAAAAGTTTTTGTATTTGGTAAAACTATCATGTATTATCTGTTATTCACAAGCATCATGGAAGAGGCGTGGCTCTATAATGAGGACACCATCTATTCTGTTTAATTATGTTCATGTTGTATTTATATATGAGAAATACCTATCTTGTCAAAGAATGCAGCATTTCGTTCTTTTGCAGAATTAAGTAGTTGGTCAAAAGAGATGACATCAAAATAGATTTTCAATTCTGATTTGTAGCCAAAGTAACCTAAGCTATCATACGTCTTTCTGAAGTCATGCTTTCTACAAACAGACTGCATACTTGGAGTAAGATCGCAAATTACATAACAATAGGCCGGAATTTCATCTGAAACATTAATGGGTCTTCCACTCTTTGTGGTAGTTTTTCCTCTTCTTATTTTCTCCACATAATCAATGCATTGATCTATTGGATTCTTTGTACTGTCTTCAGATTCCATATTGTCACGCATCGGTCTTTTGAATTCTACTATTCTTAGCGTAGCAAAAGGCGGTGTGTCTTTTTCTGAAACAAACAAAGGATTATTAAAAATGTTGTCAACAAGAATGTCAGGTCTTCGATTAGACTCACAATCCGTAACTTCCATAGACTTGAATGTTTTGTCTGATGCCAAATAGTGATGAAAGACCAAACGCTCATCGATAATCCAAAGATTGTTATCTAGGAACTTGACATCATCACTTGTTATCCTCATTGGCATGATTATTTCATGCACTCTGTCTTCTTTGCAATAGTTTCCATTGTCATCTCTTTGTAATGCAGACTCTAACAATTCCAAGATATACTTACGATGTAAAACATATCGTGCAAGATCTGTTTGTTTTAATTGTTGAGCACTATAAAAATACTTGTCAACTCTTTTCCTGTAATCTTCTTCTGACTCTCCAGTTCTGACCTTTAATATATCATGCCCTTCTTCTATAAGTTGATGTTCTTTCTCTACAAGTTTGTTGTGAAGATATAAATCGATGGATTTCTCTGTAGAGGTCGGATTTACGACTTTCTCGTCATCAGAAAGACCTGCAAAAAGTGGCTTGTAATATGGTGCCTTTGCATCTATATACTGTGATAACCTGTCTTTTCCTGCCAATATGTTTTCACCAAGATATGGAGATAAGAATTCTTTCACCTTATCCAGAACATGGTTCCTAATATCATCAAAGTAAATCTGTTCTAACCCCTCAATCTGTGAATTTTGTTCGGGTTTGTCAGGTATAAGGAAGGCATATCTGTCAGGAGCTACATGCTCATCAAAATATGAAGATGTAACAAAGCATTTGTAATAAAATGAACCTTCTTGTGTTTCTATTGCAGATTCGTATAATCCTACAATTTCCTTTATCTTTTCGTTTTTCACTATTCTGTTGCCAGCGCAATAAGAAATCAGATTATTACTTTCTGATTTTTGCAATCTAACATGAAGAATATCAAACGTCTCTCCTGCAATTTGAAATGAAACATGGTTGTTGTCGTTGTCGTATAAATAGCTATCATATATTTCTGAAAGATTAGTAACATCACATCCGTCAATAATTTTAATATCGGGACATGAACCTTCACGGAGGAAGAACCATAAGCAATGCTCAAACAATGATTTTGCTATAGTTTCCTGTCCATACTTACTAATTGCTTTTTTGTAGGCATTCATAGGCCCTTTAAGAATAACCTTTGTACCAGTACATTTTTCATCAGTGTTTGTTTCTGGCAAATCTGCAATACCATCTGGAGTAAATACAAAATGCCTATTTTTTATAGTGCCATCAGTCGATTTGTAGAAACTCTCGATTTCAACACTCGCAAAACACTTTAGCCAAAGTAATCTGCCAATACCCTTACAGCCTCTGTTTGCACGGTACATTGAGTCCAACTCGCAAAAAGAATTGTAATTATTGTCGTCAAATCCAATACCGTTATCTTCAATCGTTATAGTAGATAGCTCTGCTTTTCCTCCGAATAGGTCACTATCAGAAGAGCGATTCAGCGTAACTCGTATTTTCCCCTCTATTGACGCAAACGAATCTACAGAAGCTATTCGGTCATCTATTGCGTAGATAGAATTAACAACTGCTTCAAAAAGAGGAAATAAACATTTGGAGACAGGCAGATCTGTATTCCTTAGTCGTCCCCTAAGGTTTGATCCTAAATTCCGTACCATGATTTTTTCTTGTTAGGAATATTTGTTTGTATTTCAGAAGGTTGTATTATATCACCTCGCTCACGCTCACCTCATCCATAATCTTGCGCCACAAGTCCTTGGTCATGGCGATAGTAGGGGATACGCTGAATTTATATTGCTTGCCAATAGAACGTAAGTTGTACACCACATTATGGCGACTTCGTTTTATTTGTTCTGTTTCATCTGCATTTCCTTCCTTGGTGATGATTGGAAATATATACTCTGTGTCTGAGGTATATTTGTCAGCTATTTGCTGCATTGCCTTGTCCCATTTAATCGTGACTGCAGGATTGTTGTCTGATGTATGGGAAATGTAAGTGAGCATTCCGTCTTTAACGTTGGATTTCTTCAGATAAGCCATATCCACATAGTTCATGCCTCTTGCATAAAGTGAGAACAGGAACATGTCTCGTGCGAAATCCTGCGACTTGTTAAGATCGAGAGTTTGCAAATAGCGCAACTCGGCTATCGAGGGAAACTGTTGGGTGGCAAGTTTTGGCGATGGTGTTTTGTTTACCAGGCGAAAAATGTCTTGCTCTTGTATTTTGCCTCTTTTTACAGCTTGCTTATAGAATGCACACAATTGTGACAGGTAATAAGCGATTGTAGATGCCGACAGCCCCTGTGCTTTCAGCCATGTCTCGTAGTCTTGGACAAACAATTCGTCCCATTTGTCCATAGGTGTGGGCTTGTCGGCCATAAACATCAATAGGCGATTGGCTGAATACTTGCGTGTCTCTGCGGTATGCTTTCTACCTTCTTTCGCAAACTCGTCGATAATCTTTTGTGCAAAAACTGCGAAATCGGTCATGGTATGATGTATGAATCTTTAGAACAGATAATCATATTGCGACAAGATTCTTTGATAATCATTCTCATATCTGATCTTCTCGTTAGGACTGACATGAGGACTTTTGATAATCTGTTCCATTTCTTGGAGTACCTTGCCTCCTTCACGCATGATGGGGTCGAGGTGTTCCTTGAACTGTTCTATGAATGGTGAATAATAGTAGCCAATCTCCTCAATGATGAAGGAATAGATGTTCCATGTGTCATTGAAGGTAATGCGATTGTGTGCCACCTCATCCAAGGCGTACTTTCTCAGATAGTCGATGTTTTCTGCCTGCAATGCTACTTCCTTGTCGTCTTTCACAGGATGGAAATAGCGGTCTATCAGCACTTGCCGCTCCTGCAGGTTGCGCTGATAGAAGATATTCTCATGGGTGATTGAGGTTTTGCATTGCTCCACTTCCTCAAAGTGCTCGGCATGAACACCGCTGATTGCTACACTCATTCCACCGATGTCCATCACCAGACGGCGATCTCTGTCAATACGGATGATGTACCCTTCCAATCCTGCCATCTCACCCGTGGTGATACGGAGGAGAATGCGGTTGCGAGCATAATAATGATAGGGATGTAGCAGGAAACGGATGCGCTCAGGTGAAGTCTCCGCGACACGCATGAAGGGTTGCATCTGCGTATCGGGTATCTCTGCCACCTTACCTGTGCTACAATTTTTGCATAGGCGAGCGTGTGGGAACTTCTGGTCGAGATAGGCTTGTATCTCTTCGGGATAACCTTGGAAGAAGACCAGGCCGCTGACGGTCGGCACTTCCTGGTGCTGCACTTTTTGTTTGCCAAGTTTCTTGAAATAACGAACTGTCTTATGCACAAAATAGGTTCTGCCGTCCTTCTCTAACTGCTCTTCCAATTTCTTCACTTTACTATTATGAACGAAGATGTAAGACCATGTTGTTCCGTCCGATTGACGACACTTCTTTATCGCAGAACCAGTCTTTGCGTCTGGCTCTGTAACGTGGTTGCCCTTTGGAGAAACAAGTTTCTCGTCGGCTGTAGAAAAAGAACTCGTACCA
>ERZ1026901.1410-NODE-1410-length-13907-cov-9.322408_pt1 | contig 13907 bp, 11 predicted proteins | sample MGYA00380179_ERZ1026901 | MGnify/ENA primary metagenome ERZ1026901 (study PRJEB33269, sample SAMEA4719815) | human gut metagenome | biome: human-associated habitat; feature: organic feature; material: feces | place: Cameroon | collected 2013-10 ... | reverse complement strand
CCTCCCGTCCCGAATCCATCACGTACATGACCAGATATTTGTTTGCGTAGGACTTCCCTCCCCGGTAAACCGTCTGGAAATCCTGATTTTTCTTTAACGAATTGAACCTTTTCATTCAATACCTCTGCAAAACTAAGTCGATAAAGCCATAAAAATCCCGCATAACAAAAAAGAGCATCCAAAAGTTTTCCTAAACTTCCGGATACTCTCTTGGTTCATTAAGCAGATAATCTAGCTCTACCTTTTGCTCTTCTGGCAGCTAAAACTTTTCTGCCACCTGCTGTTGCCATTCTCGCTCTGAAACCATGAACTCTTTTTCTCTGAGTGTTCTTCGGCTGAAATGTCATCTTCATAAACCCGGCACCTCCTCTTACTCTAAATTCAAGTACCTTCTCATGTACATATAAACTAAGACATATTGAAGCATCGTATCGATTATATAAAAATTGCCGCTCTTCGTCAAGACTAAATTTCAAAAAAATCCTTAAAACATGGGGATTTCTCCCATATGATTTTTCCTTTTTTTCGCTGTATATCCACATTCTGCTTTTTGCATGGAACGTTACTTTTCGGTCTTTCAGTACTAAAAAAGGGGAACAGCGTTTCGCTATCCCCCATAAAATGTATGTATTGATTTTATGTCACTATATTTAGTATCTCTTCATTATATTATAGAAGCTGCCACACCACGCTTCTGAAAGGTATTCATATATAACCGGCTCTTTCCGATCAGCCGTTATCTTTCATGATTTTAAACAGAACCTTCGTGATCGCCGTCGTAAGGATACCTGCAACGATCGCCTCCGGGATACCAAATCCCAGAATGATTCCTAAAATCACATCGTAGATGTGCTCCACTGCCTTGTTGGACGCAGCCGCGTAGCTCTGTCCGAAGAAGATATAGATTCCGTTCATGACAAGCAGTGTGTTTGTCATAGCTCCTGCGATACCAGCCACCCAGAGGGCAACGGTCTGGCTGCCTTTGATTCCGTGAGCCACTTTTACGATCAGCTTATAAACAAAATAAGCAACGATGCCGATGCATACACGCGGCACGATGGCGATCACGGCGCTCCACATGTTTCCGCTGTATCCGCCGATCGTAACGAACGGGCTGAATACGAAGGAGGTCACTCCCGGGGCAATGGTCGCTTTTACAAGGCTGGTCACACCAAATACCAGTCCTAAGTAAGCGCCGTACTTCGGTCCAAGGATGATCGCTCCGATGATGACCGGGACGTGGATGATCGTTGCGTTCATAAAGCCTAACGGAATATAACCGAGAAACGGTACGACCGACATGGCAATGATGATCGCAGTAAAAATCCCGGCGAGGGACATGTCCAGAACTTTCTTTTCAATTTTCATTTTGCAATTCCTCCTGCTACTGTTCTCTTGCGAGATACAATGCAATATAGTCACGTCTTGCATTATACAGTGTTAACCTGATGCAGTCAAATTCTTTCTTAAATTTTTCTTTTAATTTTTCTTATCATACCACTTCCGGCCTCATCACTCTCCTGCGACCTTTTTTCAATTTTCTACTTTTCCGGTCTCTGCCTTCACCTGTAAACTGTCCCGTTAAATTATCACCGTTTTTCCCTTCTGAATTTCCGTGTCTTTCTTTCACGGACACAACGGATTGTATTTGCTCTGTCCGTTCCGAGCGTACATCTTGTTGCGTGGGTATTCACATGTTTTCCACCTATAATTATCAACTTATCCCCAAATCGTGGATAAGTTGTGGATAACTTGCTGGAAAAGTTGTGGATTTTCACATTTGACATTGAAAATTATTCTGTTTTACGTTAGAATAAACTCAGAGTGGGTTTATATGCATTTGTGGACAGGCCCCCACCTTTTCCACAGCTATGCACATCGTTATACACATGTTTAGGAGTATGAATATGCTGGAAGAAATCAAAGCTAAATGGGACGAAATCCTTTTAAATATCAAAGAAGAACACGATATTTCAGAGGTGTCCTACCGCACATGGCTGCTGCCGCTGATCCCGGATTCTGTGGATAAAGATATCCTCACGATCCTGGTGCCGGATTCTGCCTTCATCAGCTATGTGAAAAAGAAATATGAGTTCCTGTTGACAATTACCATCGAAGAAATCACAGGATTTCAGTGCAAATTAGAGTTCAAGTTAAAATCTGATGTGAAGGAGCCGGAAAAAGAAAACCGCCTGATCAACGTAAACAACAATACGGTCAGCCAGCTTGCTCTCCAGAATGCAAACTTAAATCCTCGTTACACGTTCGATACCTTCGTCGTCGGGAAAAACAACAACCTGGCCCATGCCGCATCCTTGGCAGTAGCGGAATCTCCGGGCGAAATTTATAACCCGTTATTTATTTATGGAGGTGTGGGACTCGGAAAAACGCACCTGATGCATTCCGTTGCCCATTTTATCTTAAAAAATAACCCGAGCGCAAAGATCCTGTACGTGACTTCCGAGAAATTTACAAACGAGCTGATCGACGCGATCCGAAACAAAAACAATGTTTCCACCACGGAATTCCGTGAAAAATACCGAAATAATGACGTGCTTCTAATCGATGATATCCAGTTTATCATCGGAAAAGAAAGTACACAGGAAGAATTTTTCCATACGTTTAATGCCCTTTACGAGGCAAAAAAACAGATCATTATTTCCTCCGACCGTCCTCCGAGAGAAATTGAAACTCTGGAAGACCGTCTCCGTTCCCGTTTTGAATGGGGGCTCACCGTAGATATCCAGCCACCGGATTATGAGACCCGAATGGCGATCCTGCGGAAAAAAGAAGAACTGGAAGGATACAACATTGACAACGAGATCATCAAATATATCGCTACCAATGTAAAATCCAACATCCGTGAACTGGAAGGTGCGCTCACAAAGATCGTCGCTTCCAGCAAATTAAATAATAAGGAAATCAATCTCGAACTTGCCGAAGAAGCATTGAAAGATCTGATCTCCCCGAACGCTGCCCGTGAAGTGACCCCGCAGCTCATTATTAATGTAGTTTCCGAACATTTTGGAATCACTCCGTTAGATCTGATTGGCCAGAAACGAAGCAAAGAGCTCGTATTTCCTCGCCAGATCGTCATGTATCTCTGCGGTGATATGACAAGTGAGTCCCTCCAGAACATAGGAAAAGCATTGGGTGGCCGTGATCATACCACTATCATTCACGGAACAAAAAAGATTGCCAGTGAATTAAAAACTGACGAGAATTTGAAGAATACCATCGATATTTTAAAGAAAAAGATCAACCCGCAGTAGTCTGTGGATTTTTTCGTGGAAATCCCGTTGAAAATTTGTGGATAACATGAGGTGAATTTTTCGCGATCTTTACCTGTGGAAAACTTTCAGGTTGTCCTTTTGGATTTTTCAAGTTACCCACAATGGTTTTCACAGGGGTTTTTTCAGGATTTCACTGAGGTTTTACCCCTTATAAACAAATTAACACCCCCTACTACTGTTAAGACTAATATCTTTTATATATATCTTTATTTGTGAACGTTTCTTAAGAAAGGAAGTTATCAACAACCATGAAACTGACATTCCAGAAAACCGCGCTCTTAAACGGTATCAATATTGTTCTCAAGGCAGTTCCATCAAAAACTACGATGCCTATTTTAGAGTGCATTCTGATCGACGCTTCTACTGATGAGATCAAGCTGACTGCCAACGATATGGAGCTCGGCATTGAGACAAAAGTTGAAGGTGATATCCTTGAAAAAGGTAAAATTGCACTGGATGCAAAGCTTTTTTCTGAAATTGCAAGAAAATTATCCGATGCAGATTCCCTTGTAACAATCGAATCTGATGAAAAATTCAATACTGTGATCACCTGTGAGAACTCTGTATTCAAAATTCAGGGCAAAGATGGCGAGGAATTCTCCTATCTTCCATATATTGAGAGAAATAAAAGCATCACACTCTCCCAGTTTTCTTTAAAAGAAGTGATCCGCCAGACGATCTTTTCTATTTCAGCGAATGACAGCAATAAGATGATGACAGGTGAACTGTTTGAGATAAACGGTGATACACTCCGAGTTGTTTCTCTCGACGGACATCGTATGGCAATTCGCAAGATTGTATTAAAAGATCAGTATGAAAGTACAAAAGTAATTGTTCCGGGAAAAACTTTAAATGAAATCAGTAAAATCCTCACCGGAGACAACGAAAAAGAGGTCCAGATCTTCTTCGGAGCGAACCATATCCTCTTCGAATTTGACGATACGATTGTAGTTTCCCGTCTGATCGAAGGCGAATATTTCAAAGTAGATCAGATGCTTTCCAGCGATTATGCCACAAAAGTCTCCCTGAATAAGAAAGATTTTCTGGACAGCATCGAGAGAGCGATTATTTTGATCCGTGAAAATGACAAAAAACCGATCATTTTGAACATCGAAGACTCAAAAATGAGTCTGAAATTAAACTCCAGCTTTGGTACCATGAATGCTGAGATCCTGATCCACAAAACAGGACAGGATCTGATGATCGGATTTAACCCGAAATTCTTAAGTGATGCGCTGCGTATCATCGATGATGAGGAAGTGACCCTCTATATGATGAACGCAAAATCTCCGTGTTTCATCAAGGATGAGGAAGAAAGTTACATTTATCTGATCCTGCCGGTAAACTTTAACTCTGCTGCAATCTAAAATAAGGCGAAATATTCCCGAAATCCCGGAAAAAAAGGGATTTCGGGCTGGTTTTTTTCATGACCGGAGGAATAAAAAAGGAGAAAAATGGAAACGATTCATTTAAAAGACGAATTTATCAAGTTAGGCCAGGCATTAAAGCTTGCCGGTTTAGTCGGTTCCGGAGTGGATGCGAAATTTGTGATCCAGGACGGACTTGTAAAAGTAAATGGGGAAGTTGAGACCCAGCGCGGCAAAAAACTTTACCCTGGAGATACTGTTTCCTATGACGGAAAGACATTTAAGGTAGAAAAGTAAGGATTTTTTCATGTTCATAGAATCCATCGAGCTGTCAGATTACAGAAATTACAGTCATTTACATATCGATTTTCATAAAGGTACGAATGTTCTTTATGGAGATAATGCCCAGGGAAAGACAAATATTCTGGAATCCGTTTACGTATGCAGCACAACAAAATCGCATCGTGGAAGCAAGGATAAAGAAATAATCCGGTTCGGCGCGGATGAAGCACATATCAAAATGATGGTCCGCCGGGATGAAATTCCTTATCGGATCGACATGCATCTGAAGAAAAATAAGGCAAAAGGGGTCGCTGTCAACGGAGTTCCGATCAAAAAAGCAAGCGAACTTTTCGGAATCGTCAACGTGATCTTCTTTTCACCGGAAGATCTGAATATTATCAAGAATGGTCCCGCCGAGCGGAGACGCTTTGTTGATCTGGAGCTTTGCCAATTAAATAAGCTGTATGTCTACAATCTGGTACAGTATAACAAAACGGTTATACAACGAAACAGATTATTAAAAGACATAGATCACGATACGTCCTTAAAAGACACACTGCCCATGTGGGACGAGCAGCTCTTAAAGTACGGCACAGAACTTATAATTATGCGTTCTGAGTTTATAAAAGAGCTGAACCCACTGATTGCGGGCATCCACGCGGGACTTTCAGGCGGAAAAGAAACACTTTCCGTTGCCTATGAGCCGAATGTGACGGCGGAAAATTTCAGGGACCAGCTTGCTGCAAATCAGTTTCAAGAGATCAGGCAGCGTCAGACTCTGACAGGTCCGCACCGCGATGACCTGAATTTCATCATAAACGGAACGGATATCAGACGGTTCGGATCACAGGGACAGCAGAGAACGGCAGCGCTTTCTCTGAAACTTGCGGAGATCGAGCTGGTAAAAAAGATCGTAAAGGATTATCCTGTACTTCTTCTTGATGATGTCCTTTCTGAACTTGACAGCAAGAGACAGGAACATTTACTTTCAGAAATTACCCACATTCAGACCCTGATCACATGTACGGGGCTGGATGAGTTTGTAAACAGCAAATTCCGGATGGACAAGATTTTTAAGATTGTTGAAGGAACGGTAGAGAGCGAAGACTAAAGGAGGAACTTCATGAGCGCAGAATATAATGCAGATCAAATCCAGATTCTGGAAGGACTTGAGGCTGTAAGAAAAAGACCGGGAATGTACATTGGAAGTACGTCTTCGAGGGGACTTCACCATCTGGTATATGAGATCGTAGACAATGCGGTGGACGAGGCTCTTGCAGGATACTGCGATACCATCGATGTACAGATCAATTCCGACAATTCCATCACCGTTGTCGATGACGGACGGGGAATTCCGGTCGATATCCAGAAAAAAGCGGGACTTCCTGCAGTCGAAGTGGTCTTTACGATCCTTCATGCCGGCGGTAAGTTCGGCGGTGGGGGATACAAGGTATCCGGCGGCCTGCACGGTGTAGGAGCTTCTGTTGTAAATGCCTTATCCGAGTGGCTGGAGGTCGAAGTCTACCACGGAGGAAAGGTCTACAAGCAGCGCTATGAGCGCGGAAAGACCATGTATCCGTTAAAGATCGTGGGTGACTGCCCAACAGACAAACATGGTACAAAAGTAACGTTCCTTCCGGACAAGACCATCTTTGAGGAGACTGTCTATGATTACGATACTTTAAAGATCCGTCTCCGTGAGACGGCATTCCTTACAAAGAATTTAAAGATCATTCTCAGAGATGAACGCGAGGACAAGAAAGAAAAAGTATTCCACTACGAAGGCGGTATCAAGGAGTTTGTCTCCTACTTAAATCGCAGCAACGTGCCGCTTTACGACAATGTGATCTACTGCGAGGGCAAGAAGGACAACGTGCTGGTTGAGGTTGCCATGCAGCACAATGATTCTTATACCGAGAATATTTACAGCTTTGTAAATAATATCAATACACCGGAAGGCGGAACGCACCTCACCGGTTTCAGAAATGCCTTAACAAAGACATTCAACGATTACGGAAGAAAGAATAAGCTCTTAAAGGACAATGAGCCGGCTCTTACCGGCGAGGATATCCGTGAGGGCTTAACAGCCATCATCAGCGTCAAGATCGAGGAACCACAGTTTGAAGGCCAGACAAAGCAGAAACTCGGAAATAGTGAGGCGAGAGGTGCTGTGGACAGCGTTGTTTCTGAGCAGCTCACCTATTTCCTTGAGCAGAATCCGTCTGTCGCTAAAACGATCATTGAGAAATCGGTTCTTGCCCAGAGAGCGCGTGCCGCTGCGAGAAAGGCGAGGGATTTAACAAGAAGAAAGACGGTCCTTGACGGCTTATCCTTACCCGGAAAGCTTGCGGACTGCTCCAGTAAGCACCCGGAGGAATGCGAGATCTACATCGTAGAGGGAGATTCCGCCGGCGGTTCCGCGAAAGATGCGAGAAATAAGAGTACCCAGGCGATCCTGCCGCTTCGAGGAAAGATCTTAAACGTGGAAAAGGCGAGACTTGACCGTATTTACGGAAACGCGGAGATCAAATCCATGATAACGGCGTTTGGAACGGGAATCCACGAGGATTTCGATATCTCGAAGCTCCGCTACCACAAGATCATCATCATGACCGATGCCGATGTGGATGGTGCCCATATCAGCACACTGCTTCTGACATTCATCTACCGGTTTATGCCGGAGCTCATCAAGCAGGGCTATGTTTATCTGGCCCAGCCGCCGCTTTATAAGATCGAAAAGAATAAGCGGGTATGGTACGCGTACAGTGATGAGGAGTTAAACAATATCTTAAAAGAGATCGGACGTGACCAGAACAACAAGATCCAGCGTTACAAAGGTCTTGGTGAGATGGATGCGGAACAGCTCTGGGAGACCACCATGGATCCGGAGCACAGAGTCCTTTTACGCGTGACCATGAACGAGGAGATGACATCGGAGATCGACCTTACCTTCACGACACTCATGGGCGATCAGGTAGAACCGCGGCGTGAATTTATCGAGCAGAACGCAAAGTACGGAACTCTTGACATTTAATGCGGCAGCATGGCTATCCGGGAATCGGTAAGCTTACTGGATGGTCATGCGGCGCAGTTTACGCAGGTTTAAGGCGCAGCGCAGGCTGCATTGGAGGAAAGAATGGAACCGAATATTTTTGACAAAATTCATGAGATAGACTTAAAGAAGACCATGGAGAAGTCGTACATCGACTACGCCATGAGCGTTATCGCATCCCGAGCGCTCCCGGATGTCCGTGACGGTTTAAAGCCGGTACAGAGACGTGTCCTTTACTCCATGGCGGAACTGAACAATGGTCCGGATAAGCCGCACAGAAAAAGTGCCCGTATCGTCGGCGATACCATGGGTAAATATCATCCGCACGGAGACAGTTCCATCTACGGTGCTTTGGTAAATATGGCCCAGAGATGGTCTATGCGTTATATGCTCGTAGACGGCCACGGAAACTTTGGATCCATCGACGGCGATGGTGCTGCTGCCATGCGATATACGGAGGCGAGACTCAGTAAGATCTCTGTAGAAATGCTGGCGGATATTTACAAAGATACCGTTGACTTTATTCCAAACTTTGATGAGACAGAGAAGGAGCCGACCGTACTTCCGTCCAGATTCCCGAACCTTCTTGTAAACGGGGGAACCGGTATCGCGGTCGGAATGGCAACAAATATCCCGCCGCATAACCTCCGCGAGGTCATCGCGGCTGTCGTAAAGATCATCGACAATCAGGTGGAGGAAGGAAGACAGACCTCCATGGAAGAGGTCTTACAGATCATCAAAGGACCGGATTTCCCGACAGGAGCTGAGATCCTGGGAACGAGAGGAATCGAAGAAGCGTACCGTACAGGACGGGGAAAGATCAGAGTCCGCGCGGTGACAAATATTGAGACAGCGCCGAACGGAAAGAGCCACATTATTGTCACGGAGCTTCCATACCTTGTAAATAAGGCAAGACTCATTGAAAAGATCGCGGAACTCGTAAAGACAAAGAAGATTGACGGAATCACCGGAATCACCGATGAGTCCAACCGTGAGGGAATCCGCATCAACATCGAACTCAGGAGAGATGTGAATGCGAATGTCCTCTTAAACCAGCTCTTAAAGCATACACAGCTGCAGGATTCCTTCGGTGTGATCATGCTTGCACTGGTAAACAATGAGCCAAAGGTCCTCAATATCCTCCAGATGTTAGAGTACTATCTGGACCATCAGAAGGACGTTGTGACGAGAAGAACGAAGTACGACTTAAATAAGGCCGAGGAACGGGCTCATATCTTAGAGGGCTTATTAAAAGCTTTAGACCATATCGATGAGGTCATCAGAATCATCCGCGGCTCCGCAAATGTCGCAGAGGCGAAACGTGAACTCATGGAACGCTTCGAACTCACAGATCCGCAGGCACAGGCCATCGTGGATATGCGTCTTCGTGCTCTGACAGGTCTGGAACGGGAAAAGCTTGAGAACGAGTACAAAGAACTGGAGGCAAAGATTGCGGAATTAAGAGGAATCCTTGCGGATGAGAATAAACTGTTAGGTGTGATCAGAAAAGAGATCCTCGTGATCTCCGAGAAATATGGTGATGACAGACGGACAAAGATCGGCTTTGATGATGATATGTCCGTGGAAGACCTGATCTCTGATGATGACACTGTAATTGCCATGACTAATCTCGGATATATCAAGAGAATGTCCGTGGACAATTTCAAGAGCCAGAACCGCGGCGGAAAGGGAATCAAGGGAATGCAGACCATCGATGAGGACTTCATCGAGGATCTTCTCATGACAACAAACCACCACTACATTATGTTCTTCACGAACACAGGACGCTGCTACCGGATCAAGGCTTATGAGATCCCGGAGGCAGGCAGAACAGCCCGCGGAACGGCTATTGTGAACCTTTTACAGCTTCAGGCTGGTGAAAAGGTTACAGCGGCGATCCCGATGCGTGAGATCGATGATGACAAGTATCTCTTCATGGCTACAAAGGGCGGAATGGTGAAGAAGACCAGAATGTGTGAATACAGCAACATGAGAAAGACAGGTCTTCAGGCGATCCTGCTCCGCGAAGGCGATGAGCTGATCGAGGTAAAAGTGACAGACAATACCGAGGATATTTTCCTCGCGACAAAATTCGGTATGTCTATCCGATTCAAAGAGACGGATGCGAGAATTACCGGCCGTGTTTCCTATGGCGTGATCGGAATGAAGCTTGATGAGGGCGATGAAGTCATCGGAATGCAGATGGCAAGTCAGGGCGAGTATATGCTCGTTGCCTCCGAAAAGGGATACGGAAAGAGAACGAGAATCTCTGAATTTAAGCTGCAGCTTCGCGGCGGTAAGGGACTTCTCTGCTATAATGTAACAGAAAAGACAGGAAATCTTGTCGGAATGAAGCTGCTTGATGACGGAAGAGATATTATGCTGATCACTAATGAAGGAATTCTGATCCGTATGAGTGTTGACGATATCTCCATTATCGGCAGAAATACATCCGGCGTAAAACTGATGAGCATCGATTCAGACTCCAACGTCCGTGTTGCGTCCATCGCCAAAGTGCGGGAAAGCAGCCGTCAGGATGAGGAGAATGAATACGTGGAATCTCCGGAAAATCCGGAACATGAGGAGAAAGAGACCACGGAGGAATAATGCTCATGCATATGAAGAGTGGCTTTTAGCGTGTTCTTCATCCATAAAACAGGATTTCTGGCTCTGGAGTGATTTGGATACAGGAATCTGGGAATACCGGGTTCCTGTATTTTTACGCGGACAATGAGCGAAAGTCTATGCCTTGCATGAGACTTTAGCGGTTGCCGCGGTAACATGATACAATAATTTTTAGGAGGATGCGGCAATGGGAATTACAAAGTCAGAGGCACTAAAGGCAGTAGACAGAGAGCGCGGACCGGTTTGTGAAGCCAGCGATAAGATCTGGGATCAGCCGGAGACGGCATTTCAGGAATTCCATTCCACGGACATACTGTGTGAACTTCTTGAAAAAGAGGGATTTAAGGTAGAGAGAAATCTTGCAGGGATCGCCACAGCGTTTTCAGGTACATACGGCTTTGGCAAGCCGGTAGTAGGTATTCTCGGTGAGTTTGATGCGCTGTCGGGACTTAGTCAGGAGTCTCAGAGTCTGAAAAAAATCGCAATGGAAGACGGCGCGCCGGGACATGGATGTGGACACAACCTTCTCGGAACAGGTTCCGTTGCTGCTGCAATTGCGGTAAAAGAGTATCTGGAGAAGAATCAGAAAGAGGGAACAGTTGTATTCTTTGGCTGTCCGGGCGAGGAAGGCGGATCCGGAAAGAGTTTTATGGCGAGAGATGGCGTGTTCGATCAGCTGGACTTTGCAGTGACATGGCATCCGGGTGATAAGAATTTGGTTTCAGTGGGAAGTTCTCTGGCAAACTATCAGATCATCTATCGCTTCTATGGACAGGCATCCCATGCGGCGGCATGCCCGGAGCTCGGAAGAAGTGCTCTTGATGCTGTGGAACTTATGAATACAGGCGTCCAGTACCTGAGAGAACATATCATTCAGGAAGCGCGTATCCACTACGCGATCACCAACACAGGCGGATACTCTCCGAATGTTGTACAGCCGTACAGTGAAGTTTTATACCTGATCCGCGCGCCGAAGAACAGTCAGGTAAAGGAAATCTATGAGCGTGTCAACGATATCGCGAGAGGCGCTGCCCTCATGACGGGAACAAAGATGGAACTTCAGTTCGTAAAGGCATGTTCCAACCTCGTAGATAACACGGTCATGGAAGAGGTCATGCAGAAGAATCTTGAGGAGATCGAGAGAGAACCGTATACAGCGGAGGAGATCGAGTTCGCAGGAAAGATCGGCGAGACCTTTGGAGGAAACCATGTGGATATTCAGGATATTCTCGTGAGATACGAAAAATCCAGAAAGGCGGCCGTAGAGAAATTCCTGGCGCCACATGCGGATGATGTGATCAATGACTTTATCGTTCCGCTGATGGATACGGAAGAGTGCATGAAAGGTTCAACAGACGTCGGCGATGTGAGCTGGGTATGCCCGACAGCGCAGATCAATGCCGTGACAGAGGCAGCAGGAACCCCGGGACATTCCTGGCAGATGGTTTCTCAGGGCAAATCTTCCATCGCCCACAAGGGGATGCAATTTGCCGGAAAAGTCATGGCGGGAACTGTCATTGATATGCTGGAAAAACCGGAACTCATTGAAGAGGCGAAAAAAGAGTTAAGAAGACGTGTCGGCACAGAGGGATATATTCCGCCGATTCCGGAGGGAATCCGTCCGATGGCGATCAATCCAAAAAAATAATCAGGAGGAAAATCGTCTATGAGGACCGTTCAGACGAGTGAAATCACAAAAAATATCCGGGAAATGTGTATTGAAGCGAACCATTTCCTTTCGGATGATATGAAAAAAGTATTTGATGAGAGCGTGGAGAAGGAAGAATCTTCTCTCGGAAAGCAGATTTTAAACCAGCTTCAGGAAAATCTTGAGATTGCCGGAAGAGACATGATCCCGATCTGTCAGGATACGGGCATGGCTGTCATTTTTATCAAGGTCGGACAGGAAGTACATATCGAAGGAGGAAATCTGACGGATGCCATCAATGAAGGTGTCCGTCAGGGATATGTGGATGGATATTTAAGAAAGTCTGTTGTCCGCGATCCCATCGATCGTGTGAATACAAAAGACAATACCCCGGCGATCATCCACTATGAGATCGTAGACGGAGACCGGGTGGATATTACCGTGGCGCCGAAGGGATTCGGAAGTGAAAATATGAGCCGTGTGTTCATGCTAAAGCCGGCGGACGGTATTGAGGGAGTGAAGGAGAAGATCTTGGAGGCAGTCCGTGACGCAGGCCCGAATGCCTGTCCTCCGATGGTAGTAGGTGTTGGTATCGGAGGAACATTTGAAAAGTGCGCCTTGATGGCAAAGCATGCCCTGACGAGAAATCTGAACGAGGAATCTCCGGTTCCATATGTCAAAGAACTGGAGAAAGAAATGCTTGAAAAGATCAACGGTCTCGGAATCGGACCGGGGGGACTTGGCGGCCGTGTGACCGCTATGGCAGTCAATATTGAGACATATCCGACGCATATCGCGGGACTCCCGATGGCAGTAAATATCTGCTGTCATGTAAACCGCCATGCGCATCGTGTTATTTAAAATAAGAGGAGCGGGAGGAAAACATGGACAGACAGATCAGTGTACCAATTAAGAAAGAAGATGCAGTGTCTCTCCGGGCCGGTGACTACGTGACTCTTACGGGAACCATCTACACGGCGAGAGACGCAGCGCATAAGAGAATGCAGGAAGCGCTGGATGCTGGGGAAGCTTTGCCTATCGACATGCAGGGAAACGTTATTTATTATATGGGCCCATCCCCGGCAAGGAAGGGAAGACCTATCGGATCTGCCGGACCGACAACGGCGAGCCGAATGGATAAATATGCTCCGAAGCTTTTAGATCTCGGACTGGGTGCCATGATCGGAAAAGGCAAGAGAAGTCAGGCGGTGATCGATGCTATCATAAGAAACGGTTCCGTATATTTCGCGGCGATCGGCGGTGCAGGGGCATTATTATCCCAACGTATTAAAAAGTCAGAGATTGTTGCCTACGATGATCTGGGAACAGAGGCAATCCGGAAACTGGAAGTAGAAGACTTTCCGGTAGTTGTGGTGATCGACTCTCAGGGAAATAACCTGTATGAGACGGCAATCAAGGAATATCAGAAATAATATCAGGTGAGAAAGCGGAGAACCGACAGCCGGAAAAGGAGTTGATTCCCCGCTTTTCTGGTATAAAAGTATAGAGAAAAATCATACTGTAAAAAGATGGTAAAAAAAGATGAAAAAAGTTGTTGACAAAAAGAACTATAGCTTGTATAATTAATCCTGCGTCTGGCGAGTTCGCCCGACAAACTTAATAAATGATAATTAGCTACG
>ERZ1026901.1407-NODE-1407-length-13931-cov-8.157971_pt1 | contig 13931 bp, 14 predicted proteins | sample MGYA00380179_ERZ1026901 | MGnify/ENA primary metagenome ERZ1026901 (study PRJEB33269, sample SAMEA4719815) | human gut metagenome | biome: human-associated habitat; feature: organic feature; material: feces | place: Cameroon | collected 2013-10 ... | reverse complement strand
ATTTATGAGACTACCAACTTTTTTATGAACTATTTCTTATCCCGAACTGGGGTAAGAATGTCCAAAATGTCATAAGAAATATGATGACTCTATAAATTTTTGTACGGATTGTGGAACTGCATTGAATAAAGTTGGCAACCAACTTCCAGTGTCGCATCTATATATTTCATCAAATAGATCTGAAGATAAATCTATAGAAAAACCAAGAAGGAGTGGTTGCCTGAAAAAGCTAATCATAGGTGTTATCGTGTTGGTTGTTGCCTTTATTGGATTGCTGCATTATGTAAACAACGCTGCAACTTATCTGCGTGTGGAACCCAATCAGTTAAAGGCATCTAAATGTGGTGGAAAGATAAAGATTGATGTCGATTATGACGGATATGTATGGACTATCAACCATGTACCAGATTGGATTGAGGTTGATGAAAACGAGAATAGTTTTGAAGTCTCTGTCGGAAAAAATGTAACCGGCAGTAGACGTGAAGGAACTATTACAGTGCAGAGCGGAAAGCTTTTGGCGCAAGTGGCTATTTTGCAATTTGGTGTTGCGACTGTTGTTCGTGGCTCAAAAAGTAATTTGAAATTTGGAAAATCTGGCGGTAGCCAAACTGTAAGTATTGAAACTGATGGTTGTGAGCTTAGTGCTGAAAGTTCTGATTTTATTCAAACTTCGTTTTCTGATGACGGTGATTTGATTGTTCGGGCAAATAGTAATTCAAGTGATTATCGCACAGGGCAAGTAAGGGTATATGAAGACAATCAGTCTTGGACTATTATGGTTGAACAAGCTGGCAAGTGTAATGTCTGTCATGGTTCTGGAAAAATTTCTTGTACCTTGTGTTCTGGCATGGGGACAATTGGCTATGGAATGTTTACAGCAACTTGCATGTCATGTGGCGGTAATGGTAGTTTCCAATGTGGAATGTGTCATGGTACGGGTGTGAGAAATTGATGTGGAACTGTTTTTGCGAGAATGGGAAACGTTCAAATTAAGTCTTTATTTAGAAAGAGCATCTTTGCTGATGAATTCAGATGTGGAAGATTTAAAGAAAAGCTTAGCGTCTGAGATTAAGAAAAGCAAGGCAACTTAGCGTGAATACTTTATCTAGTGTTTTAAACGGTAGCATGGATTTTTTCAGCATACAATCAGATAAATTGGATTGGTAATATGCTAGTAATTAATAAGCAATTGAAATTTAACAACTCAATATATAGGCACTTGCAAAAGAGTCTATACAAAGAGCTATGACCTAAATTGAGTACTAACATTAAGGCTTAATTTTGAATGAGTATTTGGTTACCTTTACACTTGATTTCGCATTAATGATAAAAACTTTAGAAGATGTGCGCGACACTTATAGCGTATTGTGATATGAAGAAGTATATTATTGTGGTTTTAGGAATACTTGCTTGTGTTTCTTGTAACAATTCAACTCCCAGTAATCGTTACATGCCGAATCAAAATGATGAACAAGAATCTACTGATTACGACGGCAACCAAGAGAGTGCACAGCAAGTGCAGTGTCCGATGTGTGGAGGAACTGGTGTGTTTGAATTGATGCCAGGTGATGTTATGGCTCCCAGACAAACGTGTACCGGATGTGGTGGAAATGGAATCGTGACAGCAGAAACCGCTCAACAGATAATGGAGATGAAGGGACAAGTTGACGCTATGATGGGTGGCGGAAGCTCATCGAATGGTGGCGGAGGAAAGAGCGTCTCAGATATTCAATATGAGCTAAAGAAGGCTTATGAGACTTTGGAAGGTATGGAATATGACAGAGAAATGTGTACCAGCGTGACTCTCCGTCCTCAGTATGACCGTATGATAATTGAACAGAAACAGAGGATTGCAGAACTTGAGCGACAGCTCAGCGAAGCATCGTATTGATCATGATAGAGGTTGGGCCCGACACGAATAAGGGTAAAAAATAATGAAACGATTAGTGTTGTTATTTATTGCTTTCTCTTTGTTCTTGTGCGCTAATGCACAAATTAGAGATTCGTTCTTTGGAAGTAAACTTGGAGTGACAACAAAGAAGCAGTTATTGGATAATCTCAAGCAGTTAGGATATAAAAGTCTGTATGATAAGGAGAATAAATGTTATTACATTAAAAATGTAACATTTGTAGGAAAACAGTGGAAGTCATGTCAATTTAAATTCTACAAAGATACATTGTATTTTGTTGGCTTTGGTCTTCAGTCCGACAAGGAAGACGTTATTTATGTGTACAATCAAAATATTGAAAATGTTAAAACAAAGTATGGAAAGATTGAAGGCAAAATGATAAGTGATAATCAAGATAGTAAACTATGTTATTTTGATGATGGCATTGTAGTATTGAGTATAGGTTATAATATAGAAGAGGATAATTACGCTAGTCTGATATATCAAAGCAAAAAACTTATAAATCAGATGGATGAAGATGCATATAATGATATATAGCCTCTTTTCTGTTTGATTGTTTTTCTTAGAAGCATGAATGATATCATCTAATGTTTAGTCCATGTTAATAGATAAGTTTAGAGGTCTGATTCGTTCGGATTTTGATAGGAAGAAGATACTCATGTATAGTCTTCCTATTGTTTCGTTTATTATAGGCTTGCTTGTGCCCTCACCATTGTTTGACAGATTGCGTGAGGCGGCTTCTGAAGAGGAAGAGCAGCAACTTGTGGAAGTTACGGGATTGATGCTTGCAGATGGAAGCCGTTATGACGGTTCCATTATAAAAGGCACAAAAACAAGGCATGGATTTGGACGATTGACAACTGCTGACAGTACTATTTACGAAGGAAACTGGCGTAACGACAAGTTGCCATATGGACAGCGCACTTCACTATCGTCGATTTATCGTGGCCGGTTTGACAAAGACCTTAACAATGAAGGATTTGGAATTATCGAGTATTCTGATGCCTTTATTAACGGTAAGAAGAAACAAGGTAAGGCTGAAAGCGATATCGTTAGGATGTATATTGGCAATTGGCATAAAAATGCGAAACATGGTCTTGGAAGGTCTGTAAAGCTGGATGACAGTATGGAGTTTGGTAGATATGAGAATGGCATATTTCAAGCAATATCAGATGCTAACTATCGTGTCGGCGGAAGTGTGTATGGTATTGATCTTTCTCATTATCAAAAAGATGTCAACTGGGATAACTTCGCTCTTTATTGTGACAAAGACGGTAATGTGTATAATGGAAAACCAGAGAAAAAGAAATATATGCAGCCCGTTTTCTTCGTTTACTTGAAGGCTACAGAAGGATCCACCATAAAAGACGACACTTATGGCGTCCGTGCTACGGAAGCAGAGCGTCATGGCATGTTGAAGGGTGCGTATCATTTCCTGCATTTGGGCAGCCCGATAGATGAGCAGATAAAGAATTTTGTAGAAACGGCTAATTGGACACAGGGCGATATGCCTCCTGCTCTTGACATTGAAGTGGTGTCGGAGATAAAGGAGTATGGTAAGGAGTTTTTGGTGGAGAAAACTCTTCAATGGCTAAGAAAGATTGAATCTATCATGCATGTGCGTCCTATAATATATACAAGAGAGAACATTCGTAACCAATATCTAAATGATGAACGACTGAAGAAGTATGACTTTTGGATCGCAAGATATTCTGACAAGGGACCTGACAATTTCGATTGGCATTTATGGCAGAGAACAGATAAGGGCTTTCTTGAAGGTTATGATGCAGGCTGTATAGACATTAACTTATTTAAGGGTGATTACATTTCATTCATGAAATATATTAACAATAAGTAGGTGTTCAAAGATAATTGTTTTTTGAATAAAAAGTTGAGGCTTGGGTTATGTTTTCAACACAGTTTTGGCTTATAGTTATAGGCTTTGCGCAAATGATTGGTTGCTGTTGGATTTTCAATATGTTTCAAAAACGGGCTTACAAACGGGAGATCCGAAGCAGACATTCTTATGTCTTGCTGGCTAAGTTGCTGGCAGAAGAGGAGAGGCTGGGACGCAACATCAGTAAATGTAACGAGGATGGTACGGGAGAGGTGTATCTTGGCTTACCGGAAGGGATAGTGAAGGTGTTTTCTCTTGGAAATGAGAGATTTGCCATTTCTCTTGTTGGGGCTGTTATCGTAAACGACCTGCATGCTGACATGGCTCGTGAACTTTGTAAGGATCTGAACTCTAAGGAAAGTAGTGTGAGGTATAGCGTTGGCTATGAACCTGCTTTTACCAAAACAGGCATTTCCATTACTTGTGACCTTGAGGATGATGCTGACGATGAAACTACTGAATATAACATTCTTGCTTATACCAAAGATTTCTTGGCACCTAAGCAACAAGAACTGCAAACGTTGTGGAAACGCAAGATGGAAGAATTGCAACAACAATGAAATTCTACCTTCCAAAGATTTTTCTCGTAAAATCCTTTGGATTTTACCAAAAAATTAGTTATCTTTGCATAAGATGAGCTGCACCTCGGCAAAGCTTGCAAGCCAGCTTGCCTCTCTGCTCTTGGTTTGCATTATCTTTGTAGAACATAAGCTGCACCTCGGCAGAACGTTCAAGCAAGCTTGACGCTGTGCCGAGGTTTGCATTAGAGTATGACACATGACACTTATGACACATGTTTTTATAAATATTCTTACGCGCGCGCAGGAAAAGAGATATTTTATATTAATATATAATTATTATAAAGAAAAATTATAGAAAACAAGTGTCATGTCTGTCATCTGTCATAAATAGAAACTTTTCAAAAGTGCCATAGATAGCCATCTTAAGTAGCATAGATAGCCACCGTAAGGGCCATAGATAGCCATCGCAACAAACATGGATAGAAATTTATCTTTGTCACTTGGGATGCCTGAACAAGTCAAAAGAGAATGAAAAATGTGTAGAATGAGAACAATCATATATTTTCTTCTGTTACTCTCTTTGTCCGCCAACGCACAGACAAAGAGAGCTTTGGTTATAGGGTTGGGTGAACAGCAGGACAGGGCTTGGAATAAGATTAATGGCGACAAGGATGTGACTATTGTGCAGGGAATGCTGAAACGTGCCGGCTTCAAAAGGGTCACGACATTGGTGAACCGACAGGCTACGAAGACGGGCATTGTCGGGGCGCTCAAGAGGATGGCGGCATCGTGTAAGCAAGGCGATGTGGTGTATGTTCATTATTCAGGGCATGGGCAGCAGATGACGGATGTGCATGACGACGAGACGGACGGCCTGGATGAGTGCTGGATTCCGTATGACGCCTACAGGAGGGCGAGCAAGACGTATCACGGCGAGAGGCATCTGACGGATGATGAACTGAATGTTTATCTCAACGCCATTCGTAACCGGATTGGGGCAAAAGGCAAGCTGCTGGTGGTTATCGACGCTTGCCATAGCGGCGACGGCACCCGGGGCGATGATGGCGAGGTGGCGAGAGGTGTGGAAGACACGTTGATGGTGGACAGCGTGAACGCTCGTGGCTTATATGAGGCTTTTGAGGTGGTGAGATCGCTGTTCGTGGGTGACAATGGCAAGGTAAAAGTAGTCAACGACAAGGCAAAGCCCTTGGCTGAGAGGTGGATCACGATCAGCGCTTGCAGAAGTGACCAGGTGAACATCGAGATGAAAAAGCCAACGGTCGGAAAGCTGACCTACGCTTTGTGGAAGGAGCTGAAGGATGGCGAAAAGGTGGGCAATGGCGAGTTTATGAAACGGATAAGGAGGTTTGTGAACCGCAGCAGTAGTAGCCGACCGCAACAGCCTGTGATGACGGGTGAAGACATTGGAAAATATAACATAACAGATATACTGATTAAATAGAATGGAAAAGACAAAGGAAATGCGTACGTCGCAACAGGAGGAGGAGGCCCGACTTGTTGCCGGCATGTACGATAAGGACAAGAAGATACAATCGGAACTGTATGCTTATTGCTCACGCTACTTTTGGGCAAACTATCGTGGCGTGTTCTTTGCTGATGGGGAGACCGCTTCGGATATCTTCCAAAACTCGTTCCTTGCGATGTGGGAGAACATCGAGAGCAGGAAGATCTGTGTGAGCAACGGCAGGGTGACGGGCAAGAACAACGAACCGTTGAAATGCAGCTTGCTGACCTATTTTATGGGTATTGCAAGAATAAAGTATAAGGAATGGACGAGAGAGAATCCTTCTTTTGTTGATTTTGAAACGGAAATGGGGCGGAAGACAAAGACAGAAGGGTTTGATGCGCAGCAGTATGTTAACATGCTGTACGACTCGGAAGACAACAAGATGCTCGACATCATAGCCGATGTCATATCGCACATGTCGGAGCGTTGCAGCCAGATACTGAGCAAGTTCTATTATGAAGAGAAGAACCTTGACACTATCCTGTCGGAGATACCAACAATAGAGTCGAAGAAAGCTCTCAAGTCGAAGAAGCATAAGTGTATGGAGTCATTACGCTCTTCGGCACGAAACATTTACCGCAACTATTTGAACTCATAAGTAGAATTTAAATTTATTTTGAACACCTACATAAAACGACCGATAGATATGGACAATAATTTTCAAGACAGGATAGATGAATATCTGCTTCATGGCGATGCCATGTCGGAGGAAGCCAAGGCGCAGTTTCTGAAAGAGATAGAGGAAGATGCCGAGAAGAAGGAGCAGTATGAGTTTACGAAGAGTGTGAAGCAGGCTGTGACGAGCCGTGGAGAGAAGCTGAAAGCCATGGCTGAGTTTCAGAAGGAGATGAAGCGTGGCAACAGGAACGTATGGCTTTGGGTTTCAAGTGTGGCTGCTGTGCTGGTTGTAGGCTTCTTTACCGTCAATTCGTTGTTTGAGGCTAACTCTCCAACAGACAATGTGCGTGGTGGCGAAAACGATGTGTTTGAAAAGAAGGCTGCACCCGTGGATCGCAACGGTAACGACTCGACGGCAGCAGACACCATAACCTTGAAGCATGAATAAGGCCGTTGTCATATCGTTGGTTCTGCTCTGTTGTGGCCTACAGATGCAGGCGCAGACATTGACCGAGGCAGAAGTGACGGTGAAGATGAATGAAGCCTTTGCGCTGAACCGTGCCGAGAAAACTGCTGAGGCTCTTGACGCCTTCCTTCTTGTAGGCAGGAACACGGAGCAACAGCGTACAGATGTGGAACGTCAGGTGTATGTGTGCAGCCAGACTATGGCGTGCATGTGTTATGAGACCTTGAAACGCTATGAAGAGGCTTATCTGTTGGCCAAGAAGCTGATCAATGGCCGTCTTACAGAGAACGAGAAGAAGGATGTCGCCCATCTGTATGCAATGAACGGATATATGTATGCCACCGGCTTCATGCTCAGAGGTAACAGACAATTGGCGAAGGCCCGTGCCATATTGGAAGAGATTATGCCTTATGCTGACGGCAAGGTGAGAGAATATGCTCTGCCCAAGATTTCGTTGACATGGTATTTTGAAGCTATGGAACATCATCTGGCGAAACATTTTGACCGGGCATTGGCGTGCTATAAAATCGCCCTTGAAGGTTTTCAAAGGCTTGGCAAGACGGATAACGAGGTTTCCACATTGCAGCATATCGCCGAGATAAAGGCGTCTCTTTATGATGTGGCAGGTTCCGAGGAGGCATATATGCAGGCGTTGGCCTTGGCCAGACAGACGGGCAAGGCGGATGTGCAGATGACTGTCTTAAGAGAACTGTGTAACATCTGCAGAACCATTGGCGATGTAAGACAAGCGCAGGCTCATGCAGCAAGCATGGACTCGTTGATGGATGCAACGGCCGACTTGCAGACAAGGTTTGGCTATTATAACCAGAAAGGCAGCGAGGCGAGAGGCTTGGGACAATACAGCATCGCGGAACAATGGTTCTTGCGCGGAAAGGACATTGCAGAACATAATGATGCCAAAGCGGTGTCGCCAAACAAGCATCTGAGCTATTCTAACTTGCGTAACCTGTATGCTGCTGTCGGACGCTATGACGATGCTCTGACGTATGCCAAGAAAGCAATAGAAGAATTTCATACATACACGCCGAAAGATGATGCCACCTACAACATGCCCTACATGGCTTTGGCTGACATCTACCGCCTTATGGGTGACAAGGGAAACTGTTACAGATGCCTTGACTTGCTTTTTGAGACGGCTCAACGAATTTCAGAACCTAAACAACTCTATCCCTTATATACAACAAGAGCCAGGTGCCGTTTGGCTTTCAAAGACTTCAAATCGGCATTGGCCGACTACAGGAAAGCGGACGAGTTGCTTGCTGCCAAATATGCACAGACAGATGGAGACAGGATAACGTTGTTAGCCCTGACAGGAGGCGTGGAGCATCAGTTGGGCAACTATGTGGAGTCGGAAAACTGCTATCGCAGGTATGCAGAAAACACCAAGATTCTATATGGCGACAACAGTCAGGAACATATCAATGCGCAAATATATCTTGCCAACGCCGAAGGCTTTGCAGGCAATGTGACGAGTGGTTGCGACGACTATGCTGCTGCGGAACGGCAGTTGAAGACATTGATGAAACGGCGCATCCCGTATATGAGCACAACGGAGCGTGAAGGCTTGTGGCATAGTCTGTCGTCTTTGTTCACGATGATGACTCCCTATGCCCTGAAGGCTAAACAGACGCAGACAGCTTTCACCAAAAGTTGTTATGATGCTCTGGTCATGTCGAAAGCGTTTCTCTTGGAATCGGAACGCTCCATGTTTGATGTCATCAAGACGAAAGGAACGGCCGAGGACATGAACCTCTATGCCGTGTTGGCAAGCATGAAGAACCAGGTAAAGGCTTGGGAAAGGGATTATAAGGTGAATGCAGACAGCATTCTGAGTGTGTCGAGGAGGGTGAGCCGTCTGGAAAACCTGTTGGCAAACAGATGCAAAGGATACAGCGACGGTACAGGCTTCATGGATGTGGATTATGATGCCGTAAAGCAGACTTTGCAGCAGAACGAGGTGTTGATAGATTTCACCGACTATATCTCACAGTCGCAAGGTAGGAAATATGCTGCCTACATAATAAACAGAATACAAGACAATCCGTTGCTGAGACCTCTGTTCGCAGAAAGACAGATTGATTCGCTTGGCATCGTCAGGCCGGATATGTATTATGACAAGGATTATGCACAGGATATGTTGCGGTTGATATGGGAACCGTTGAAAGAAGATGTATCGGAAGGTGCTACCGTCTATTATGTTCCATCGCAACTGCTATTTCTGGTTTCGTTGGAATCGTTGCCTCTGCCAGACGGTTCGCTGTTGGGAAACCATTATCGTTTTGTGAGACTGTCTTCGGCCCGTGAGTTGTTGAAGATGAGATCGGGCGGTGAGGACGGCAAGGCCAATACGGCGGTCTTGTATGGAGGTTTGCAATATGATTTGGAGACAAGCGCAATGGCTGAAGAGTCGAAGAAATATGATTTGTCAAGCTTGCTTGCCATGCGTGGAGAGGTCGCTCGTGGTGATTCCATATTCCATTATTTGCAAGGAACAAAGTACGAAATAGAGAAGATCGAAAACGTGCTGAAACAAAACAAATGGCAGGTCACACCGTATATGGGCAAGAACGGCACAGAAGAGTCGTTCCTCAACATGCACGGCAAATCGCCTAAATTGTTACATCTTGCCACTCATGGATTTTACTACACTCCCAATAGAGCGGAGAATGTAGATTATCTCAAAGGCTATACAGATGCCATGTCCTTGTCGGGTCTGGTCTTTTCGGGTGGTAATGCTGCATGGTTAGGCAAACCCTTACCTAAAGGTGTGCTTGGTGGAATACTTTCAGCTAATGATATAGCACGTTTGGATTTGAGCAATACGGATATGGTAGTATTGTCAGCGTGTCAAACAGGACAAGGCAAGGCCACGGCTGAAGGACTCTATGGCTTGCAGCGGGCTTTCAAGAAAGCTGGCGTGGGCACAATTGTCATGTCGTTATGGAATGTGAGCGACAAAACGACTTCAGAGTTTATGACTACATTTTATGAACGCCTTGCCGACAAGAAGAATGCCTGGAGCAAACGTAAGGCATTTGAAGAAGCCAAAGAAATCATCAGACAGAAGCATCCCGAGCCATTCCATTGGGCTGCGTTTGTAATGTTGGACTGAATGTTGGACTGATGGAAATGGTTACTTTTCTTCCTCTCTTATCATAAATGGCAAAAACAAAACAATTGTGATTATGAAGCAGGAAGAAATAGTGTACGAGATTCGCCGAATGTGTGGTAACGCAAAGTTTATGCCGTCTTTAGGTTGGCATTTCAGGTACAACGGACAGGTCTATTTTTATGTTGTAGGCAAAGACGAAAGCATGATTCGCTTCTGTATTCCTTTTGTTGCAGGACTTTCTTTGCAGGACAAGGGGTTGCTCAATGAGGCTGTGAATGATGCCAACAGAAATGTGAAGTTTATCAAGGCTCTGTTTTCGGATAGAGATGAGATTAAAGTGTCTTTAGATTATGACCATAAAATTACCGAAAAGGAGTCGGCCAAGGACATCGTACCGCACATCATCACGGCCTTGAATTTTGCCGTCGGGTACTTGGGGGAGAGGGTAAGAGATAAACGGTAACAACAACAATAATAACTAATAAAGCAGAAGGCTGTGATCTTGTATGTCATTGTCTTCTGCTTTTGTTTTAACTATGAATGCCTACTTATTATGCAAAAAAAATAAATTTTTCTGATAGCAAACGGTTACTTCAATGCTCTATATCTCATAAACAGACAAATAACAAACTTAGAAGTTGCGCCCGACACGGATTAGGGTGATGAGATATGTTAATGAACAATAATACGTTTGAATTATGAAACATTTGGTTACAATAATCTTGTTTAATGTGTTGTGTCTGACAGCTAATGCCCAAACGTCAGATTTCTACACTCGCCAAGCCCGGTCGTACCAACGTGAAGCTGCTTATTATATGCGGCAAGCTGACAGCTATCAGCGAGAGGCCGACTACTATAACAGACAGACGCAAGGCAATCTGCGAGAGGCCGAATATTACACAAGGCAGAAAAAGTATGACAAGGCAAAGACTTATCAGAACAGGGCAAAGAGCACGACCGATAAAGCCTTGGCCTATTCTCGCCAGGCAGACAACGCAAGAGAAAGGGCGGCAGACTATATGAAAAAGGCAGACGCCATGTTGAGCAAAAGCAAAAAATGAGGATATTGACATTTAACAAACAGAAGACGATGAAAAGAGCTATTATATTATTTTGGAAAGGACTGACAGGCATCCTTGCGGCAACAGCCGAGTGGTTTACTGTCATTCTCGGCATGCGTGACGAATCGAAGTATGGCAAGGTCATACGCCGTGTGGTGGGAGGATGTTTCGCCCTCATCATGCTGCTGCTTGCAGGTACGGCCCTGAACAGTTGCATAAATCATCTTTATTACAGATATCTAGCTGACAATTATGACGATAGTTCCAGCTACTCAGGCCAGTATCTCTCGCGTAATGTCACTTATTACAGTCAGGAGTATCTGACCAATGGTTATGTGGAGACTCGCGACGGAAAGAAGACGGTGAAGAACATCCACTGGATTGCCAAGCCTCTGGGCAACGACTCGTTGGTGTGCTACAGCAATGGCGACCGTCGCGGCTATTTCAACCTGCTCACTGGAGAGCTGGCTATCAAACCGCAATATAAACATGCATGGGTGTTTTCCGACGGACTGGCATCGGTTGACGACAATGGCTGGATAAAGTTTATTGATGCCAAAGGCAATGTGGCCATAGATCTTAAAATTCCGTACGTCTCTGGGGCTGACGGATATGTGTTCCACAACGGACATTGTGTGCTCCACAGCAACCGCCGCGACAAGTTCGGCATGATCGACAAACACGGCCATTGGGTGATGAAAGCCGAGTATGACCGCATTCAGCCTGTCGACTCGTTCTGGATTGCCAGTAGGGGAGGGAAGCAATGTGCCCTGTCAGGCAACCTTTCTGTCGTTCTGCCGTTCATTGATGCCGACCTATGGGTTTCAGACAATGGCATATCGGCAGAGATGGCAGACCACACCCTCAGAAAGTATGACCTGCAGGGCAATCTGGTTGACGATTTCTTGATCAGTGGGGTGGAAAACATGGCTTATGAGAGTGGCGAACTGCGCTATCTCAAAACCCACGATGGCGACGAGGAAGGCAATATGACAGGCGAGACGGAAGACATTAATCCCTCTCCCGTACACAAAACAGCCCGGTGCAAACGCTACGAGGCTGCAAGCGGGTGGTATGGACTGATGTCGCCCGACGGAAAGGTGCTGACCCGTCCCTGCTACAGCGAGATATCTGCCATTGGCTACGACCTGTATCTTTGCAAAAACGGCAGCATGAACGGTGAGGTGTTGAACGGAAAAGGGATAAGGGTGAGATAGGGAAATGGTATAACTAACAGAGCCCACTTCTAAAGGTGGGCTCTGTATTATATGCCAATTGTGTGACAGCTCGTGAACCAATGTCTTAAAATCTAAACTATAAAGCAGATTGATCATTCGTTCTTTATATCGTGAAGCAACAAGTCGCTACATGATTCCCTCACCTCGTCAAAAATCTCCTTACATCTGTGCTCCGACATTTTGTTTTTCATACCCACAGTTATATCATCACTTATATGCCTTTTTCTTGTTCATGTTTCGTTTTATCTGCTGTAGTTCTTCCATTGTAGAATATTTGGGTGAGGCAAATAGGTGTCTCATCTCTGAAGTATACTCCATAACCATTGCTATACTAATCAGATTTTTAAGCGAAATAAGCCCTTTTTGTTCAAAACGTGTGATATTGCTTATGGCCACCCCCGACTTCTTTGCGATGTCTTCTCGTGTGAGATTCTTTTCGATACGACGTCTTCTGAAGTCATTGGCAATCTCCATAGATATCTCATCAGGATTATCATGAAGATAGTTCTCCAGTACAGATAATATATTACTATTTTCTTGCATATTCTTTTATATACTAACAATATATTGGCAGTTGCAAAGATATGAAAATAATGGATATAAAACAAGATGTTTCATGAAAACTTGAGATCCTTATTGTTAATATGTCAATGAAATCTGTTCTTTCGAGATCTTTCTTGATGAAAATTTTGCATTGTCAATGATTCTTTGTATCATCGTTTGCTTCAATCTGTGGTATTACAAGATACACTATGGTGAGTATTCTCTTGACGACATGCCGATGGAAGTTTATTTCTTAAGTCGTGTATTGGCAGAAATAGATCAAGATCTGACAGACAGACAGGCGGAAGAAGGGATACAGAGACTTGCCGACTTTGTCAACAACCTTCCTCTATGGCATCTGCGAGGCTTCACTGCAGCAGATTATCCCTCTGAAGCCTTTGTCTCAAAGATATCGACTAAGGAGCCGTTGGGTTCTATGCTGAGAAAAGTAAAGCGTGAAGCCAGCCTGTATAGAGGTGTCCTTAACGAAAAGCCATATCTGCCCGATCAAACGAAACCGTCAATGGATGATAATCCATGGGCAGGTCAAAAAATTGGACGCAACGATCCATGTCCCTGTGGCAGCGGTTTGAAATATAAAAAATGTCACGGAAAAAACCTGTAAAAGCATTCACTCATTTTGTGGACTTGCCTTTTACTGATGCAAATCAAACAACCGAATAGGCATAATTTTCAACTTATTATATATAGCCATCCACACGCATTGTTGTGGGTGGCTTTCTTGTTGTATGCTCGGCATGAGCATTGTCTAACGGGTGCAAGTCCCGAGTAAGCCCTAATAGCGGGAATTACATAGCCCAAGGCAAGGGTGTCCATCGTGAGTTGGAATCTGAAAGAAGCCGGCGGCAAACATCTGACCTAACGGACAGAAACTTCATATAAGGCATATGGCCATGGATAAGATTGCAACTCAAATCAAAGTCCTATAGCTATTCGGAATGGTCGGTGTAAATGAAGTGGGTATAAGATGGAAAGACAATGCCCTTATCCGAGGA
>ERZ1026901.1406-NODE-1406-length-13941-cov-5.936555_pt1 | contig 13941 bp, 22 predicted proteins | sample MGYA00380179_ERZ1026901 | MGnify/ENA primary metagenome ERZ1026901 (study PRJEB33269, sample SAMEA4719815) | human gut metagenome | biome: human-associated habitat; feature: organic feature; material: feces | place: Cameroon | collected 2013-10 ... | reverse complement strand
GTTTGTACAAAAAGGCTGGTATTATCAGTTACTTTTGAAGTATCCCAAGTAGATGTAGGGGGCAATGCAGACATAATTTTACCTAATGTATCAAGCTTGGGTCGTCGACGTCCTGTCTCATATTGAGAGTAAGTAGATTGTTTGATGCCTATTTTTTTAGCGAGTTCCTTTTGGGAAATCCCTGCTTCAGTACGAACTTTTTTTAAATACTCGGGTATTGTCATGGTGATTTACACTCCTTTATATAAAGATATCACAATGTTGACGTTATTACAATAAAAAATATCAGAAATATTTACAAAATGTGATATTTATGCTATTATAACGTCATAAGACACTGCAACATTAAAAACAGTCAAAAGTCATTGGAGGTAACTGATGAAGATTTCGAAAAAATGTATTGAAATTGCAAGAGCAAAAGAGTGCATGACAGTTTCGAATTTAGCGGATGCGTATGGAGTAAGTCGTGCGCGTATGAATTGGATACTTAATCAGAAAGAGGTGACAGCGGTATGTGCTGGACGTCTTGCACGGGCACTTGGAGTTGATGTAGAAGACATTCTCGAAAGAGAAGAGTAGCTTATTAAATGGCTGGGCGGGCCTTTGGATGAATGGAAAATACGGTATAAATGCCGAATTTATCAAAGATGAGAAAGGGGTAGGGAGATATGACAATTCCGACAATGCTTACTTTAAAAGAGGCAGCAGAGAAGACAGGACTTTCTTATGATTGTCTTAGAAAAATGTGTCTGCAGAAAAAAATCGTATACATCACGGTAGGAAAGAAGTTTCTCGTAAATGAGGAAAAACTGGTGGATTTCTTGAATGGAGAACTGGAAAGTTAAAATGTCAACTTTGTGGTGGAAGAGGGGATAATGATGTCTGAAAATAGACGCTTTTATTGGATGAAGTTGCCGAGTGATTATTTTCGGCAGTTACTCCAAAGGAAGATGAGAAAGCAGATAAACGGAAGTGAAATGCAGTTAGTATATTTACAGATGCTTTTGTACAGCATTGATAAAAACGCCAGATTTCCGTATCAAGGAGTGTACGACACTGTTGAGGAAGAAATTGCGGAAGAACTGGATGCAGATCTGGATCTGGTGAAAGATACGGTAAAATTCCTGGAAGAAAATCAGAAAGTTGAACGAAACGAAAACGGACTTCATCTTTTCGAAGCTGAGAAAATGGTCGGATCGGAAGGTACATCAGCTAAGCGTATGCGCGATATGAGACAACGGAAAACGTCACATTGTGACAGCAGTGTTATGGATAGTGACAATAATGTTACAAATGGTGACGTAGATAAAGAGAAAGATAAAGAGAAAGATAAAGATATAGATAAAGATTCTATGTATACAGATGAAAAAGGGCATTCGAATATGAAAAAAATAGAGAATAAGTGTGTGAAAAAGACAGATCAGAACAGAGGTTATACGCACGCTTTCGAAAATTTCTGGCAAGCTTATCCCCGTAAGAAAGAAAAAGCTGGTACATATAAAGCTTATCAGGCAAGACTGAAGGACGGTTATTCGGAAGAAGAATTGTTGGTAGCTGCCCAAGGCTACTCAGATGAATGCTCTCGCGAAAAGCGCGAACAGAAATATATAAAACTGGGATCTACGTTTTTAGGCCCTTCAACACCGTTTACAGATTTCTTGAAAGGAGAGACTAATAATGCAACAGAAAACACAGGCTATAGCGCTAAACTCTGGTGAGCGTTGCCCGGTTTGCGGGGGGAGTGGTTGGATAGATGCTTGGGAAGAACAGGAAGGATATGGTATGGTTCGAATTGGACGCCCGTGTCCGGAATGTAAATCAAAACGTCGTGAAGGGGATAAAAGAAATGGTATTCCGACAAAATATTGTGATGCAGCATTGACACATTTTAACTTTACTGCTTATTCTAAAGATGTTACTAAGTTAGAGAAAGTCATTAAAAATATCTTTGAAGAATTCGAAGAAAAATGGAAATCTGAAAGAAAAGGTGTTTATCTTTGGAGCAAAACATCGGGGAGTGGAAAAACGTATCTTTCTTGCTGTTTAGGACGATCGATTTCGGTTAAATATGACCAGCAGATACGTTTTATCACAGCTCCAGATTATCTTGCTACGGTTGCAGAAAGCTATAAAAGACAGCCAGGGGAAGAAGATTATAGTTTAATATACAGGACATGTGATCTTTTAATCTTGGATGATATCGGAACTCAAAAAAGCAGCGAATGGGCTGATCAAGAACTTTTTCGCTTAATCAATGAACGCTTAAATGAGGGAAAAATCACTTGCTTTACAGCAAACACACAACCGCAAGAACTGAAACTTGAAGGACGTACAATAAGCAGAATTTTCGATGCTGCAATTGTTTTACAGATGCCTGAGGAATGTGTGCGGTATAAGAAAGCGTGGGAAAAGCAAAATGCACTTTTAAAGGATATTTTAGGCTGAATATGCTGCCATATACCATTTTGAAAGTCGGGAGAGAAAGTACTATTCGGTTACAGGTCCGTTTATGGATTTTGAAAGGTGAAAAGGGCTTGTTTTTGCATAGATCTTTGCCTATTGTGACCGCGGTGGTATTATATTAATGTTTTGTTTCGTGCTATTTTTGTCCAAGGATTATTAGGTCGCCACATCCATATGGGTGTAGTGACCTTTTTTGTTTCATAAAAATCTACAGAATGCTCATTCTCAGTGTTTTTTCGTCTCTTTCGAGACGGATCCATCCACATACTGAGGGTGAAAAAATTATAGGTATTGAGTACAGGGATTCCAGTCACCGACTATGACGGGATCCCTTTTTGATTGATTTATTTCATTATCCGATCGTGCGGCCAATAACCGGAGCCGCAAACCTACAACGAGAGATCCCGGAGATTTCCTCTATAGCTCCATTGTTGCATCGGTGCAACTGCTGCCGGATGCATCCAGCTATCCCATATTCGTGCGCTATATGCGCTGGATCCTGTTGCAGATGTAACCTGTTGACCCTGCAAGGAGGACTATTGCCTGTCCGGACCGCTTGCCGCGGCGTAAAAATTGGCTGTGATATCTTAAACAGACCAAAAAGTGTTATCCGCAAAAATGAGGAAATAGAAACTATCTCATACTGATTATGTGATCATGCTGGGCAGTAATTAAGAGAGGAGGATTGTGGTGCGCAAAAGAATTAAAAGAACATCGCTGGTTCGGCAAGTGAAGGAATCTCTGGATTCTCAGCTTGCAATAGGATCCAGCAAGAGAACAGACAAATTAAACGGATGCCGGGAGTCAAAGATATACTCATGGGACACATACAGGGCATATCTGCGTCATTCCTGCGATTTTGTTAAATGGACAAAGCTCAAGTATCAGGTGCGGAAATTGGAAGAGTGTAAGGTGTATGCAGCAGAGTATATCCACAGTCTGGCAGCGGCTGGTCGGAGTCCATCCACACTCAAGTTAATTGCAGCGTCCATTGCGAAGATATATCGATGCGGAGTGCATGATCTTGGGATTGAAACAGCACCCCGGAGGCGCGCGGACATCACCAGATCAAGAGGGAAGAAAGACTCTGATTCCCATTTCTCAGAGGTTCGTAACCGGGATTTGGTAGATTTTTGCCGAGGTGTGGGTCTTCGTAACTTCAAGGAACTCCAACAGGTGCGCGGCGATCAGTTGGTGCACCGTGATGTTGGTTATTGTTTAATTCACATCAAAGGTAAAGGCGGGAAATACCGTGATGTTCCGGTACTGCCGGATTATGAGGACACAGTAGTACGTTGCTGTTTGGCTGCTGGAGCCGGTAAAGTCTGGTCGCATGTATCCAGTCACGCTGATATACATAGTTACCGGGCAGATTATGCCTCGGCATGGTACAAGCGTCTGGCACGGCCGGTGTCTGCTTTGCCTAAGTCAGAACGGTATGTGTGCCGGTGTGATCGGGCGGGAGTGGTATACGACAAGATTGCTATGCAGCAGGTGTCCCGGTATCTGGGGCATAACCGTATTAGTGTAATAGCCGGACATTATTTATAAATTAGAGATAGATTGTTGCTGTATACCTCATTTATAGCATTTATGTTTCGAGGAAGATGTTCAATGTGTCAAAAATGTGGGGGTACGTGTTCTTAAAAAAAATGTTACACTGACATCAACAACAACGACAATGAAAGGAGCTGTTGCAGTGAATAACGAATCTATACGTGAAGAAATGCAGAAAAACGGTGTGGCGCAATGGCAGGTTGCAGATGAGCTGGGGATTTCAGAAGGTACATTATCGCGAAAAATGAGATATGAGCTTACGCCAGAGGATAAACGGCGGGTTTTAAAGGCAATTTCAAAAGTCGGTGAGGCTGTTGCTAAGAACCAGAAGAGACTTTTCAAGTCTGCGCCCAATGAGATTTGATGATAAAGGAGAGAATGAGATGATCGGAATGATTTGTCTTAGCAGTCTGCTTTTTGTAATTATCTGCGAGCTCGCAGCAATTTATGAGGCAGTGAATGGAGGGAAAGAGAATGAAAAATGAAAAAGAAATGAGCGTGGCGAAAGTAGCGGCTCTTACAATGGCGGAAACACTGAGAGGATTTGCTGAACGCGGTAAAAAGTTGAAGGAGCAGATCAAGGAAAACGAACGTGAATTAGAATATTACGAGGAAAAGGAGAAAGATGTCGATGAAGAGCATTAATTTTGAGACTGGGTATAAGGAATTTACGATCAATGATGATCCGGAACGTGTGATCCGGTTTAATCCGACTGATGCAGACATTCTCCAGAGATTCCGCAAGGCGTTAGATGATATCCGCGGAGAAAAGAAAAAACTGAAGGATGTTGGAGTTAAAGCAGATGGGACCGCGTCTGAAGATGAGATGTTTACTCTGGAGCAGGCCAGCAATGAGCTGGAAAAGTTTAACGAATTCATCAGAGCGGAACTGAATTATATTTTTAACTCAGATGTATATGACGCGGTATTCGCCGGACAGTCACCGCTGGCAGTAGTCGGAAAGGAACGGAAGCTGTTGGTTGAAGCGTTTATGGAGGCGGCACTCGGAGTCATCAGCGAAGAAGTCGAGGAAGCGAGCAAGGACCGTGTAAAACGGTATGCGGATGCATATAGATATTCAAAGGGCATTCATAAGACCTCTGCTGCCAAGACGGGAGATATTTAGCGATGGATACATACATGGAGAAGATCATCAAAGAGATCCTTGAACGTGGAAATACGGCAGAGATCAAACAGCGGAAAGATGATGTGATAGTTCTTGAAGTGACGAGAAAAATCGTATATACGAAGAGCAAATAAAGTGGTATTTGCAAAAGGCAAAATGGTGCCGGTAATCTCTTGAGAAGGAGATTGCCGGCCTTTTTATGTTAGGTGGTGACATATGAACAGTGATGGATCAATTAACATTGACACCAAAATCAATACCGATGGCATAGCGAATGGTGAACGCCGCTTACAGAAAGAGTTTGAAAGGGTAGCTGACAGTGCAGAAAAGACAGGTGAAAAGATCAAATCCTCGTTTGAACGGACGAGCAGTTTTGGTTACGATCCTGGAGCGATGGAGGCTGTGTTTGGAAGTGCAGCGGCGGATATCAGGAACTATTCGGATGCAGTTAAGCGTTACGGAAGCTCCGCTGGTATGGTTTTAAACCAAATGGATCCGGCTGGAGAAAAGGCAGCAGGAGCGCTGAAAGATGTTGCACAAACGGGAGAGCAGGTAGCAGAAGGTCTGAAAAAAATTAAGGGATCTGGAGCGAACGAACCCTTAAAAGAGATATCGACGGTAGGAAGCAGGACGTCAACAGTTTTACAGAGACTTTCTGAAATAGCGAAATCAACGTCTAAGCTCATGAGAACGGTAGGAGAAGAGGAAAAGACCACGGCGCGTTCGGGAGACCGTCTGGCACAGTCGGTAAACAAAACCAATGTGGGATTTAAAAAGATGTTCAGCTATGCGTTTGGTATCCGGTCGCTGTTTGCTCTTTTCAACCGCATCCGCGGTGCTGTAACCGATGGAATGAAAAATATTGTGCAGTATTCAGACAGCGCAAATCGAGCAGTTTCCGGATTTATGGCATCGTTGACACAGCTTAAGAACGCACTTGCAACAGCGCTTGCCCCGATTCTTACCGCGGTAGCTCCGGCATTGAATTATCTTATCAGCCTATTAACGTCCGCTGCAACGGCTGTGGCACAGTTTTTTGCGGCCCTCACCGGCCAGAGCACATTTATAAAAGCTACGAAGGTACAGAAGGATTATGCAGCATCGTTAAAGAAAACAGGATCTGTAGCAAAGAAAACGGAAAAGAGCCTTGCGTCATTTGACACGATTGAACAAATCGGTTCGAAGGGAAAAGACTCCGGCAGCGGCACGGTCGGCAGTGATACAAAGCCGGGAGATATGTTTGAAACGACCGCCATAGACGAGAAAATTCAGAAGATGGCTAGTCACATAAAGGAAATACTGGGAACCATTTTTCAGCCGCTTAAAAATGCCTGGATCCGAGAAGGACAGACGACCATCAAAGCGGCTAAGAGAGCGTTTTCAAAGTTGTCAGCACTCGCTAAAAGTGTAGGAAGCAGCATGATGGAGGTCTGGACAAACGGCTCTGGAGAAAGAATGGCAGAAACCGTTCTGCAGATCGTACAGGGAATTATGGATGTTCTCGGAAATATAACGGAGAGTCTTCGAAATGCATTGGATATGAACGCGGTAGGAACATCTATCATTCAGAATATCGCTAACATTTTACAAATAATGTTAAGTTTCATCTCTGGGATCGTTCAAGCTGCCGTTCGGTGGAGTGCTGCACTCAATTTCTCTCCGTTATTGGAAGGGGTCAATGTCCTGCTCGGGGCGAGCGGCGGTCTGATCCAGTCGATCGGAACATTCCTTGAAAAATTATATTCTGGAATTATCCTTCCAATGTTCAGTTATTTACTGCAAAGTGGTCTTCCGGCACTTATGAAAATGCTGGCAAGTGTTTTTGACGTAATCTCGGAAAACCAGGCTGTTGTCGATGTGATCGGCGCGTCTATCATCACAGCATTCGCAGCTTGGAAACTGATACCGTTTGCGGCCGCACTTTTGGAGGTTGTCGCAAATATCGCGGCAGTCGTGGCGGCAATGATAGGCAGTGGTGGAGCACTGGAAGCAATTACTGTCCTTGTAAGCGCACTGGGAGGACCTCTGCTTGTTGCAATCGGCGGCGTGGTAGCGGCAGCCATATGGATGGCAGCAAACTGGGAAAAGCTCTCGCAGGGAATGCAGGACGCATGGATCGCTACATGTGATATCTTTGAGCACGTATGGGAAAAAGTCTTAAAACCGGTGTGGGACACCTTTATGGAAGTTGTAGACATGCTATGGCAGCAGCACATCCGACCATTTCTTTCGAATTTCAATGGATTTATTACAGACATGATAAATCTGATCAATTTGATCTACAGCAGAGGGATAGCACCGGTGATTGGCTGGTTTGTTGATCTTCTGGGACCGACAATAGCGGCTATATTAAAGAGCGCCCAGACGGTTACATCGGGCTGGGCAGCAGGAACGATAGACTTTATCAATTCGGTTATTACAGTGTTCCGAGTCCTTATAGAGTTCCTGAGCGGAGTTTTTACTGTAGATTGGGAGAAAGCCTGGGAAGGAATCAAAAAGATTTTCGGAGGCGTTGTGAGCGGCATAGAGACTATCATAAGGGCTCTCGCAAGCACGGTAGTCAATATTGTGAATGGCATAATATCTTTGGTTGAATCTGGAATTAACGGGATCATCAACGGTATCAATGATCTGCTTTCGGGGATTCCGGATGAGGTGCCGATCGTTGGTGGACTGCATATCGGTAACGTAGATGTTCCGCGGGTTCATTTGCCGAAATTGGCATCCGGAACTGTGGTCCCGCCACGCGCCGGGGAGTTTGCGGCGATCCTTGGCGATAACAAGCGCGAGACAGAGGTCGTTTCACCTCTGAGTACGATGAAACAGGCGCTTTTGGAGGCATTGATGGAAAGTGGAATGTCCGGCGGTAGTCAACAGATCGTGATTCGTTTCGAGGGCAATCTGGCGCAGCTTGGGCGAGTATTGAAACCCGTAATTGATGCAGAAAACAACCGCGGAAGCGTGAGACTTGTAACAGGAGGACAGCGATAGAAGAAGACTCCTGCTGCTGATCTTGAGATGGCAGCAGGAGAATATAGGGGAGAAGAACGTAATGCGGACGAGAGACTTAAGCTGGGAGGATAGAGGGATTAGCAAAGAACGTCAAAAAGCGCTATACCATGAGGCGGCGAAGCCAGACAATCGGGACCTTTTGATTAGGGCGGCGCAGGCGGTCAATGAACAATTATCTCCATACATAATTGAATCGCTGGCAGGATTTAATGAGGCTGTTGGTCGCCAGAAAATAGGCTATTATGCATTGTATAGCAAAAATGATGATATGGTATGTGAACGCAATGATTTTTATGGCTACAGGAAGAAAACTCTTGTTGTAATTGATAAAATGTTGAGACTAAGGAGCACTTTATGAGAGAAATAAAACTGATTCCTAATAAAAGCAAACGGACTGGTTTTGTACCGATTATGCTAATCGATGTTAAATGGAATGAAAAAGTAAAATCGTATGTTGCAAACATTATGTTTAGTGAAAATCCGTATAAAGAATTTAACCGCCGTCTGGGTGTAAAACTTTATGGAGAAAATGAAGAGACAATGGAGAAGATGATTGAGAACGCGGCAAAAATATGTTCCGTGACGCACAAAATGATAGTTCTCATTCCAGATAAAAAGTAAAGTTCTGTTAAATAATAGGATAACCGCCACAGCTATCACGCAGAGTGGCGGTTATCCTGTCTAATCTAAGTAGGAATCATGAGATGCATTTGTATTGGCACTATTGTACCGTTCCATTTCATCCTGATGCTCAAGGTATGCGTTGCACATGACGGCGTATTGCTTTAAATTCACCGACTTGCGGTAGGGCTTTTTGGACCGGGCAGCAGAAGACGCATATTTTCGCATATCTGGAGGCAGAAAGTTATTTTTTAAGAAGAAATTTGCGGCAGCAGTTACATTTGCTTCAAAGATTTGCTGCTTTTCGGGCATTTTACGGGAGCGGAGCGGTGAGGCGTTCTGAGACTTGATCTTCAGCATACTGATTCTGTCATCAAAAAATGAGTTTCCTGGTTTGCTGAAACGCTTTGCAAGCCTTGTACAGCGGATCGCAGAGTCATATAGGTGTTCCTTTTCATACAACTCAGAGAACAGATTGTAGACGTATAGCGGCATGTAGGATAGAAATTCATCCAACAGATCAGGTGAAATTGAAGCCTCGGATCGTTCAAAATAATCAAGTGCCTGTTTACGATAAAAAGCACCTTTAGACGCATAGGCGAGGGAGACGGCAAAAAGATCAACCGGATTATCAGAATCAGAAAACTGAAGAATGATCAGCTCATAGAGAACGTATCGAGGTTTATATTTTATGCAATAGCTCTCATTGGCGAGACCCAACGCGAAATATTCAGAAGGATATTTCTCGTGAACAACATCCCATACATGCTTTATTATATAAGCCTCATGTTCTGAAAAACGTGTCAGATCGTAGCCGGAATCATCGGTAATACTTTGTGAATCATCCTGCTCGTAATCATTGGGCATATAGATGGGAGCCTGTTTCTTTTCTGCGTATTCCATCTGAATGGTGCTGTCCAATTTAAACAGGTTCATTAACTGCGTGATGATTTTCATAAGGTTCCCCCTTGAAGTATGGTAAATGGATATATGGTACGATAGATAGAAGAAAGGCAGCAGGTCCATTGCAGATCTGCTGCCTTTGATCAAATATGAAGCTTGGAAAAGTCGATTTCCAGACTATCATAAATATGCACTTTGATCACATCGCAGAAGGAGTGCAGGACCGGCCCGTCATCATGCTCCATGTCATAAACAACAATGGTTCTTTTTAATGGATCCACGATCCAGTATTCTCTTACGCCATTAGCGCGATATAATGCGAGTTTGATGTAATAGTCCATTCGCTTACTTCCGGGAGATACGATCTCTACAATCCAGTCCGGAGCGCCGTGGCAACCCTTAGCATCAATCTTATTAGGATCGCAGATCACGCTGATATCAGGCTCCAGATAGTTGGATAGATCGGATTCCTCTGCATCATGGAGAAATACTGCAAACGGTGCCGGGATGACCTCACAAGCGCCGTTGTGGTCCCGGATGTAGCTTGCAATCTCCAGATGCAGGAAAGAAAGAATCCGCTGGTGTGCGGTGCTTGGCGGTGCCATATCATAGATCTGACCGTCAATAAGCTCGGCACGGTGTCCTTCTGGAAGATCATAAATATCATCAATTGTGTAGGTGTGCAATTTTGGTAATGGCATAAAAACACACTCCTTTCAAAATGCAGTCTATAATGCTATAAATAGTTTGCTTTTTCACTGTCCGGGACCTTTCCTAATTGCATGAGATTCCAAAGCTCCCAGGCGCGAAATGTCGATGGATCGTGAACGCGGCTCTGGTAAGTGCTGAGCTTTAGTCCAAGACATTTTGCCATCTTCGCATTATCATAATTCATCCGTACCTTTATGGTGGCGATCAGCACGCGGATATTCTGGCTTTTTTTCTTTTCCATAGGAAATTTTCATAAAATTGTATTCTCCCATTTAAAGACTGATTCGGCAGGTATTTTCTGGAAATAGGATTAATCATTTACGGTATCACCGTTAGGTAAGACAAATGAAGAAACATATTTGCAGCCTGTAGCCTCAGCGACTTTTTTGAGTTCAGCGGGAGTGAAACCCTCACGCTTCATTTTCTGATTAAAAGCCTGCGGACTAGATCCATATCGACGAGCCAGTTCGGAAACGCTAATATTCAATTTGATGCAAAGAATTTTGATTTGTTCAGATACTGCCAAAATGTTCACCTCGCTTTCTATAAATATTATAAACAAAAATGTTTTTAATTACAACAAAAAAGTTTTAAAAATAAATAGAAAAGTTTAAACAAAAGCATTGACATTATAAACAAAAATGTTTATAATTAAACCATCAAAAGAAAACAGCACAGCCAAAGCGGACGGAAGTACCGGAAGGGAAAACAAGAACGCGAGACAATACCGGGTAGCAGGATAAGAGAGAATGAGATGCCGCACACGCCGCTAAGATGCTTAAGGCCTGCCGGAGCTGATCTGGATGGAGAAACGGAAGGAGACAAAATATGGGAGAAAGAGCATTGCAGAACCGCATTATAAAACTTCAGGAAATCGAGGCACAGAAGGAACTTCTTGAAAAAGAGGCTGAGAAAATCCGTCAGGAGATCAAGATGGAGCTGGAGACGAAGCAGGTAGAAGAGCTGGCAGCAGGACCATTCATGATCCGGTGGAAGACGGTATTAAGCAGCAGACTGGATGGAAAAGCTTTAAAGGCCGCGATGCCGGAGATCTATCGGCAGTACTGTAAATCCAGTACGACCCGCCGGTTCACGATCGCGTAAACAAAAAGCCCTTATCAGAGCGGCAACTCTGGTAGGGGCGGATAACCCGACAAACAAGAAAATACGGGTATGCAGGAAGTATATCATATCTGGATATCCGAGGCAAGGAGAAAACTATGATAAACAGATTGTTGAAAAAAGAGGAAGCAGAAGCTCTCTTTGAAAAAGAGGCTGTCATGATGGTAGATAGAAATGGAGTTCCGTATTATCGCGTTATAGATTTATTTGGGGAGCAGGCTGCTCGATTTATTGCAGAGAACACAAAGCCTGATGGTTGGTTACGACCCGGAAGAGACGGGAATGGTTTTGGTGAACGCTCCGTGGAACGCCCGCTGATAAATTATCTTTACAAATCGGGTTTTATAAAAGTTGTATCAGAGCATAATTATTTATTGCTTTGCAAAGAACAGAAACACAGTGATGGCCAAAAGATTTTTGATCGGTATTTTGAAGAATTTAGATAAGCAGGAATAGAATACTCAAACTGAGAGGTATGGGATATGGATTATAAGAAGGAAATCATCAAAATGCTGGATCAAATGGGGAGCAGAGAATTCATACTTGTCTACTGGCATATAAAAGGTCTGCTTGGAATGAAATGATAGAGAGGCACCCGAAATGGGTGCTTTTCTTTTATAATAATATGCGGTACAATAGAGTAAAGAGAGGAATTGTGATATGGGAAAATATGTAGTTAAATTTCACGATTTGGTGCTAAAGGGATTGGACGAGTACGAATTATCATCCGACTATGAATTTTACAACCAGCACGGTTTTTTGAATATAGAATGTAATGAGGAAGCTTGTGAGAAAAAAGAAGCCCATCCGTCGTTGTTGAGAGATGCTATTTTTTTAGCATTACCCAGTCAAGTGATTTCTCCCTACTGCTCGAATGAAATATATAGTCCTATATGGAGATCAGCCGTTCTTTTCTCTTATTACACAGATACCGATTATCAAAGGAATGGTGTAATAGAGATTGATGAAGAAAATTTACGTGTGATAAAAAACTGGTACGGATTACTTTCTCAAAATGTTGTTGAGAGAGAAGAAAAAAAGAATTTTTGGAATTTTGCACTTGATGAATATTTAGATACTTGCGGCGTGGAATCCATTGAGCAAAATTATTTGGCATTAACAATTGCGTTAGAAGCTTTGTTTGTAAGTAAAGAAGATAATATTTCGAAACAGCTTACTAACAATACAGCACGATTTCTTTGCGAAGAAATAACAGAACGTAACCAGATGCAGAAATTCTTAAGAAATATGTATACTATACGCTGTAAAGTGGCGCATGGCAATATTGATGCGTTGATAAGACTTTTAAACAAGGGAGATTTATTTGAAAAGTTCTTGGAATATAGAGCAGTTGTTGCTGAAGCATTAAGAAGAACTTATGGGCTGGATAAGAAAGCAATATTGCAGGACATCAGAGCTAAAAATAAACCTGCAATAGAAAGTTAAAATCTTTTAAAGATAAGGGAAAATGCTGATTTAGGCAAATCGAATATATATAGTGTGAAAGAGCTGATGCACTGGGGAAAATATAGAGGTATATATGGGCGGCCGTGGAAGCGGAGGACACAACAGGAAACATGATCGGATCGAAGATGTGAAATATTCGCGAGTAGATAGCTTTTCCTTGAAATCCCTCTTACAGGGAGATAAATATCTGAACTATAAGGAATGTGTCGAAATTAGTGGGGAATATAGTACTGTTCGATATTACCCATGCGATGGTAGAACAGTAATCATCGGGAATGGAACGTATTGCGAGACTGAGCTGGACAGGGTATTTAATATTGACGGCCGCTCAACTCGCTTTTATTTCAGATGTCCATGCTGTGGACGGCGTGCACGCTACTTATATCGTGATCATGATCGGAAAACATATCTTTGCCGGAGCTGTGCCGGTCTAAACTATGAGTCACAGCAGGCGGGCAGGACAGATAAAATGATCCGGAGAATGGAAAACATCGTAGAGTCGAAACTGTGCTGGAATGACTGGTATAAGGCTTATGACTACATCGCGATGGTTCCTGCACCAACGAAACCGAAATATATGAGATGGGAAAAGTATAATTCATTGCTTTCAGAGCTGAAGCAGTTACAACACATGTACTATCTGAAAGAAGTAAAATCGTTGGGGAGCTTACGGCATGGAATCAGATAGAAGAGAGTACAATGGAGCAGCAGGATCCTACCCGGGGACTGTTTGGGGACTAAAATCACGAAAAGTTCCGAAAAGATACATCAAAAGAGAAAAAATAGAAACGGAAAAAGCCTTATAAATCAAAGGTTTTGAGAAGTTATGAAAAAAGCGAAAATGTAAAGATGCCCATTCGTAATGCGTAGGTCGCCGGTTCGAGTCCGGCCGGGAGCTGATTACAAAAGGGGCTGTGAAAAAACATAGCCTATAAAAAAGAAGGACCAAGGATTCATAA
>ERZ1026901.1402-NODE-1402-length-13965-cov-8.311574_pt1 | contig 13965 bp, 10 predicted proteins | sample MGYA00380179_ERZ1026901 | MGnify/ENA primary metagenome ERZ1026901 (study PRJEB33269, sample SAMEA4719815) | human gut metagenome | biome: human-associated habitat; feature: organic feature; material: feces | place: Cameroon | collected 2013-10 ... | reverse complement strand
AGATAGGAGAAAGAATGGCAGAATTGATAGAGATCGGTGAGCAGCAGGAGCGGGTCATCCTGTTTGCCGCCAGCACGAACGCCTCCGATGACACGGAAGAATCCGTGGAGGAGCTTCGGGAACTTGTAAAGACCGCGGGGGCTGAGACCGTGGGAGTCGTGATCCAGAACCGGGAAAATATCCATCCGGGAACATACCTCGGAAAAGGAAAGATCCAGGAGTTGAAGGAGATGGTCTGGGAGACCGGTGCCACGGGTGTTGTCTGCGACGATGAGCTCTCCCCGGCACAGCTGAAAAACTTAGAGGATGCTCTGGACACAAAGGTCATGGACCGTACGATGATCATTCTCGATATCTTTGCCGCCCGTGCAAAGACAAGAGAAGGAAAGATCCAGGTGGAACTTGCGCAGCTCCGATACCGCGCCGTCCGCCTTGTGGGACTCAGGAATTCCCTGTCGAGACTCGGCGGCGGAATCGGTACGAGGGGACCCGGCGAGACGAAGCTTGAGGTGGACAGAAGACGGATCCATGAGCGAATCAGCCAGTTGAAATCGGAACTCCAGGATGTGGAGCGCCACAGGGATGTGGTACGGAAACAGAGAGAGCAGAGCGGAACGCTGACGGCGGCCATTGTGGGTTACACGAACGCCGGAAAATCTACGCTCTTAAATAAGCTCACAGGTGCCGGGATCCTGGCGGAGGATAAGCTCTTCGCGACCCTGGATCCGACGACGAGGGCGCTGACGCTTCCAGGCGGGGAAAAGGTCCTTTTGACGGACACCGTAGGATTTATCAGAAAGCTTCCGCACCACCTGGTGGAGGCATTCAAGAGCACTCTGGAGGAGGCGCGGTACTGTGATGTGATCCTTCATGTGGTGGATTGCTCAAACCCGCAGATGGACATGCAGATGCATGTGGTCTACGAGACCCTGCGCCGTCTGGATATTAAGGACAAGGAGATCGTCACGGTATTCAACAAGGTGGACCGCCCGGACGCGGACACTGCGTGCCGGGACATGTCCGCGGACTATAAGGTAAAATTGTCGGCAAAGACAGGAGAGGGCATCGGGGAACTGCTCGATCTGTTTGCCGTGATCTTAAGAAACCGCAGGATCTACTTTGAGAAGGTATTCGCTTACAGGGATGCCGGACGGATCCAGACGATCCGGAAGAGCGGACAGCTTCTTTCGGAGGAGTATCAGGATGACGGGATCCATGTGAAGGCGTATGTGCCGGTGGAATTATTTGAAGAATTATATCGGGATTAGATGAATTCAGACTGGCAGATATAAGGGGGTAATCTTATGGAAAAGATGAGGGGAAAAGAGCTTGCTCTGGATCTTCTGGCAGATGTGGCGGGCGGCTTTGTACAGGCCGTCGCACTCCACTGCTTTATCAACAACATCGATATCGCGCCGGGAGGAGCCAGCGGTATGGCGATCCTGTTAAACCGTCTGACGAATCTCCCGATCGGTACCCTGACATTTCTGATCAATATTCCGCTTCTGATCGCGTCCTGGATCTATCTGGGAAAGGAGAAGACGATCAAGACATTAAAGACCGTTGTGATCATGACCGTGATCCTGGATGGTCTGGTGACACCGTATTTTCCGGTGTATTCCGGCGATAAGATGGTATCCTGCCTTTTCGGCGGAGTGCTGATCGGAATCAGTCTTGCCGTTATATTCATGCGCGGCTCTACCACAGGCGGAGGCGATATCGCCGCAAAGCTTTTACAGAAGTATCGTCCGCACATGCAGACCGGAAAAGCGATCATGGCGACGGACCTTGTGATCATCCTGCTTTCCATGGTGGTATTCCGGAATATCGAATCCGGTCTTTATGGACTCATCAACATGGTGGTGGGAACTTATGTGATCGATGTGATCCTCTATGGTATGAATAAGAGCACCATGATAACGGTCATTACAGAAAAACCGAAGGAGATCGCCGATGAGCTGATGGATGAGCTGGAGCGCGGCTGTACCTTTTTAAAGAGCGAAGGAGCTTATCGGAAAGAGGACGGAAAGACCGTGATCTGTGTTCTGGACAGAAAGCAGTTCTACAAGGCGAAAAAGATCGTCTATGATATCGATCCCAGAGCGTTTATGATCGTCTCTGAGGCTCAGGAAGTCTACGGGGAAGGTTTTCTGGATTCTGACTGGGAAGTGTAGGAAGAAACAAACGAATGCGGCAGATAAAGATGGAACAAAAAAAGACGAACCGCCAGGTAATTGCGGATCGTCTTTTTTGTCATGAGATATTCTGGGGAGAACCTCCCATGACCAAGGGGTTCTGGCACCTGGGGAAGGTACCGGTGAAGGGGAGCGGCCTGACCGCGGCCGCTGGGGATATCAAAGGATCGAATTATTCGATAATGCCAAGGCTCTTCGCGTACTCCGTATACTCGTCGTACCACTGATTGTAAAGATCTTTCTCGACGACTTCGTCGATGATCTCGTTGATTCGGTCTGTGAGGGCATCCTCACCCTTCGGGATACCGATTCTTGTTCCCTGTGTTTCAGGATCAACTTTGAAATACAGGTTCGGGACGATCACAAGATTGCTGTCCGGGTTGGATTCCAGATATAATCTTGCCATTCTGAGGGCTGCGACTATCACATCACCCTTTCCGGTCTCGACCATCAGGAAACCATCGTTTGTGGAGGAAACACGGTTGTATTTTTTGTAAGCCGGGATCTGCTCCTGTACGAACTGCTCCTGAAGGGAACCATTCTGGGCAACGACCACCTTGTCTGCAAGCTCGTCGAAGGATTTAATGCTGTCAACATCTTCCTTGCGGACCAGAATGCCGTATGCTGTCTGCGGATCTTCGTCTCCGAAATAGTAACCCTTGGAGAGGTTCATGGTCTCAGCTCTTGCCGGAGTGTAGGCTAAGGCGGAGATCGCAAGATCATATTTTCCGGTCGTGATGCTTCCGAGAACGCTTGTGAAATCCATCGGTTTCAAACGGACCTCGACGCCGAGGGATTCTCCGATAAACTTTGCAAGTTCGATATCGGAACCGGTGTAGGCGTCCTCACCGCTCTTTGTAGGATCAATGAACTCGTTCGGAGCGAAATACGGCTCGGTGGCGATCTCGATGTAGCCGCGCTCTAAGATGTCATTCAGACGGTTATTGGAACCGGTTGTCTCGGAGGCAATAATCCTTGCGTCTGTCTGCGGAGTTGTTGTTTCACCGGAAGTCGTCTGTGCTGTCGTAGCACCCAGTGCGGAGGAACCGGAACATCCGGTGAGTGCCGCAGCGGATAATAAAAGTGTTGTACCTAAGATGAGAAGCTGGTTGAATTTCTTCATGGATGGTTCCTCCTTGTATACTGATTGATTTATCGTGGTATTAAGATTTTGATTTAGCGTGGTAAACTGTTACTATGGTGAAGAGTATACAGGAGGAAAAACGATTTGTCAAGTGGGTAATTTAAAAATAATAAAAAAATTGAGGAAGAACATGAGCAGTACATAAACACAGATAAAAGCCCGCCATTTTCAGGAAAGAAAGTGCCGGGCTTTAAAGAGCAGAAGGAGAAGGTACTACAGATAGGAGAATTAATTCCTATTCAGATGCTTTGGAGAGTGCCGTCTTTACCGCCGACACCAGCGCCATGGAGGTATACTGGGATCCCGCCGGATATTCCAGCCCTTCAAGACTCTGGTTTTCCAGAATCTGTTCGGAGATCGAATCCATGGAAGGCGCCATCAGGGGATACATGGTCTCCACAGAGTCACTCAAAGGCACGAGAGCCACGGAATGGATCCCTGTGCGGTCCACTGCGACCTCCACATTGACGTTCTCACTGCCCAAAACGATGGGGGACGAATAAAGTCCCGGAACGTATGTAACAGAGGCGGGAGCGGCCGATGAAGCGCTCTCGGAGGCCTGACAGGACGTGCCTTCAGGGATGTTGTCCTTCTTTGGGCGGAACATAAAGAGAAAGAGCATGATGAGGACGATGGCAAAACCGATAAAAAGTGCGGTGTAGATGATCTCCTTCATTCTGAGGACGATGATCTTTGTTTTTGAACTCATGGAATAGATCCTTTTCACGAAATATTTTGTATATTCTATGAGAACTGCAGGAAAAAGATTCATGATCCCGGAGCCGATAGGAGAGACGTAGGAGAAAGATCCGACTCCGGTAGCTGCGCGATAAAGAACTTGACAATTCTCTTCGGAGCATATACGGTTGAGAGAGAATGATATGTTCCGAGTGTCCGGATGCGCATACCGCGCGAAGGCGCAGACGGTCACAGAAGAGCGTGCACGGTGTGGAAACGTGCCAAGGCACATTCTTTTTCATATAGCAGGAGGATAACATGGGATTATGCATCATCGCCGGCGGTTCCGGTGCCGGAAAAACAGAATATATATATAGGAAGCTCATTGAACTGTCCGTGAAGGAACCAGAGGGCAGATTTTTTGTGGTAACGCCGGAGCAGGCGACGATGCAGGCGCAGAAGGAGATCGTGAGACTTCACCCGAACCACGGAACCATGAATATCGATATCGTGAGCTTCGAGCGCCTTGCCTACCGGATCTTTTCGGAGCTTTCCCTGCCGCAGCCGGAGGTCCTTGACGATACAGGAAAAAATATGGTCCTCAGAAAGCTTGCCGGGGAAAAGATGGACGAACTCACCATGTTTTCCTCCCACTTAAACCGCCCGGGCTTCATCGGTGAGATCAAATCCATGCTTTCAGAGCTTTACCAGTACGGGGTGACGCCGGAGGAATTGAAGGCGCAGACAGCCGGAGAACATGTGGGACAGATCCTCTCGGCAAAGCTTTCCGATATGGAGGTGATCTTTGCGGCGTTCCGGGAGTTCACGAAGGAGAAATACATTACGCTGGAGGAGCTTCTGGACGTGCTCTGTCAGGTGGCGGACCGGTCTGCCCTTTTGCAGGACAGCACTATGGTCTTAGACGGCTATACGGGCTTTACACCGATCCAGTACCGCCTTATCGGGATCCTTTTGAAGCTCTGCAGGAACGTTTTTGTGACTGTTTCCGCGACGATGGAGCCGGGGATGGATCTTATGACGGAATCGGATGAGACGGATCTCTTCGATATGAGCCGGAAGATGACAGGAAAGTTAAAACGGCTGGCGGAGGAGAATGGGGTGAAGATCTATCAGGATCTTGTCTTTCATAAGCGTCCTCTTGTGCGTTTCAGGAACAGTCCGGCCCTCGATCATCTGGAGCAGACCTTTTTCCGCTATCCCTATACCCGGTATCACGGCGGGGATCGGGAGATTCTGCTGGTGCAGGCGAAGGATCCGGCAGATGAGATCGACTTTATCACGAACCGGATCGAGGAGCTTGTAAAAAAGAACGGGTACCGGTACCGGGATATCGCGCTGGTCTGCGGGGATCTTCCGGGATATGGAAGAGAGATCACGAGGAGCTTTGAGGAGAACCGGATCCCGCTGTTCCTCGATGAGAACCGGGATGTGTCGGGAAATCCGCTGATCCGGCTGATCCAGAGCGCTCTGGATCTTCTTCAGAAAGGCTTCGACTACGAGAGCATGTTCCGCTATCTCCGGACCGGACTTGTGACGGAGGAGACGGAAGCTGTGGACCGTCTGGAGATCTACGTGCGGGCCATGGGGATCCGCGGATTCGCGAAATGGGACGCAGTGTGGGAGAAGACCTTTGAGGGTGGCGAGAACCTGAATCTCGTGAAAATGAATGCGTTCCGGGAGAAGATCATGGAACCGCTCCGTGTCCTCAGGGAACGCTGCGCGGGCCGGGGAGTCCCGGTGGCCGTTGTGACGGATGCCTTAAAAGAACTTATGGAGACTCTGGAAACGGAGGAAAAGCTGGAACAGTTTTCGGAGCGCTTCGCAGATTCCGGCATGGACCGGGAGGCGAGGGAGTATGAGGAAATCTACGGGCTTGTCACGGAGCTTTTTGAAAAATTTAAGAGTCTTCTGGGCGATGAACGTGTATCGAGGAGAGAGTATGCGGAGATCCTCTCCGCGGGCTTTTCAGAACTCTCCGTGGGAATGATCCCTGCGGGGGCAGACCGGGTGGTCTGCGGAGATCTGAAGAGAACAAGACTTGATAAGATCAAGGTCCTCTTTTTCCTGGGAGTCAGTCAGGGTGTGGTTCCGGCGGATCACTCAAAGGGAGGCATTTTTACCGACAATGAGAGGGAGATCTTAAAAAAGAACTCCATGGAATTAGCGCCGACAGCGAGGGAAGAGGGGTTCATGGAGCGGTTTTACCTGTATCTCATGATGACAAAGCCGTCGGACCAACTGATCTTATCGTATCCGACAGTGACTGCAGAGGGAAAACAGATCCGTCCGTCCGGCATCATCGGGGAGATGAAAAAAAGATTCCCGGATCTGACACTCAGGGAGACGGAGGCGGAGAAACGGCCGGATGTCTCTGTGACGGCGGCGGAAAGAGCAGTGCTCGCCTGGCTTCAGGAGCCGGATCGTCTGATGGAACCGGAACATGAGCCGGAGCGGGAGCTTTACCGTTTCCTGTCTTCCGATGAGGCGAAGGCAGGGGAGATGGAAAATCTTGCAAGAGCCGTGTCCTACTCTTATAAGAAAGGCGGGATCGGCCGGGCGGCAGCGAGAGAGCTTTATGGAACGCTTCTTCGCGGCAGCGTTACGAGAATGGAAGGATACGCGGCATGCGCCTATGCCCATTTCCTGAATCACGGGCTTGGACTCCGAGCCGGAAAGGAGTATGAGCTTGACTTGTCCGACATGGGAAATCTGTTTCACCAGTCTCTGGACACGTTTTTCCGCAATGTGAGAGACCACGGAAAGGATTTCAGGACCATTACGGACGCGGAGCGGCGGGCTCTCGTAAAGCGTGCGGTGGAAGAAGTCTCCGCGAAATACCGGAACACGATCATGAAGAGTTCCGCGAGAAATGCCTATCTGGAGAAAAAAGTGGAGCGGATCACGGACCGGACGGTGCGGGCGCTGATCTATCAGATCAGGAAAGGTGATTTCGAGCCGGAGGAGTTCGAGGTGGATGTGAGCACGCGGATCCCGCTAAAGGGCGGGGAGGCTGTGAATCTCCGGGGACGGATCGACCGCATGGACGTATTTGAGGATGAGGATAAGATCTATGTGAAGATCATGGATTATAAGTCGGGAAGTACGTCCTTTGACCTTGCGCTTTTATATCACGGGCTGCAGCTTCAGCTTGTGGTCTACATGGATGCAGCGTTAAAGCTTCAGGAGAGCCGGCATCCCGGAAAACAGGCGGTTCCGGCAGGAATCTTCTATTATCATATCGACGATCCGGTGATCGACCGGGAGGACGGAATGACGGATGAGGAGATCGAGGCGGGGATCTTAAGGAAACTCCGCATGAATGGTCTTGTGAACAGCAGTCTCGATGTGATACGCCATATGGACCGGGAGATCGAAAAGGAATCCGATGTGATCCCGGTGGCATTGAAAGACGGATATGTACAGGAATTAAAGTCCTCTGTGGCAGGCGGAGAGCGGTTTGCTCATCTGACGGATTATGTAAACCGGAAACTCACAGAGATGGGGGAAGAGATCCTTGACGGAAATGTGGCGGTGGATCCTTACAAGCAGGGAAACCGGACAGCCTGCGATTACTGCCCGTATCACAGTGTGTGTGGGTTTGATCTGAAGACTGACGGGTATGGATTCAGAAGATTTAAGTCTATGAAGGCGGAGGAGATCTGGAAGGAGATCGATCCGGAAGGGGATGAGGAGCCCGAAGATAAAACAGACGGAAAGGAGATCCGGTAATGGCGACAAAATGGACAGAGGAACAGAAAAAGGTCATCGAGACGAGACACCGGAATCTCCTTGTATCGGCGGCAGCAGGAAGCGGAAAGACGGCAGTCCTTGTTGAGCGCATCATCCGCATGATCACAGATCCGGAAGATCCGGTGGATATCGACAGGCTGTTGGTGATGACCTTCACGAATGCGGCGGCGGCAGAGATGAGGGAGCGCGTGGAGACAGCTCTCGGAAAGCTTCTCGACGAGTATCCGGGGGATAAGAATCTGGAACGCCAGAACACGCTGATCCATCACGCGAAGATCACCACCATCGACAGCTTCTGCTTAAATCTCCTGCGGGAACATTTCCACGAGCTGGATCTGGATCCGGGATTCCGGGTGGCAGATGAAGGGGAACTTCTGCTCTTAAAAGCAGATGTGATGAAGGAACTTCTGGAGGAATACTACAAAAGAGGGGACGACCGGTTTATAAAATTTGTGGATACCTACGCCACAGGGCGCACAGACGGTGGACTGGAGGAATACATCTTAAAGGTATGGGAGTTTTCCCAGAGCAATCCGTGGCCGGGAGAGTGGATCGCGGCCTGCAGAAAAGAACTCCGTGCGGGAAAAAACGGCTGCGGTGAAGGCAGCATGGAAGAAATGCCGTGGATGAAATATCTGATACAGGATGTGAGACGCCAGACGGAGGAATTTTTAGACGGGCTTTACGAAGCGGCAGACCTCGCGGCAGAGGAAGATGGCCCTCAGGCGTACGGGCCGATGTTAGCGGAAGATATCCGTGGGATGGAAGCACTTAAGGAAGCCGGAACTTACAAGGAGATTGCGGAGTGTCTGGGAAATCTGAAATTTGGAAGACTGGCGGCAGTCCGGGGGAAAAATGCGGACCCGGAAAAGAAAGAGCAGGCGGCAGCGTACCGGAACCTCGCAAAGGACGGGATCAAGAAGATGAAAGCACGGTATCTTCCGGGAGACCCGGATACCGTATTTTCCGATATGGATGCCTGCAGAGAACCGATCAGAATGCTTTTGGAGCTTGCGGAGGAGTTTGCCGCGAGATTTCAGGAGGCGAAGGAAGAGAAGAATCTGGTGGACTTTAACGATCTGGAGCATTTTGCCCTGGAAGTCCTCACCGGAGGCAGTCTGGACCACAGACCGGGACCGGTGGCGGACGAGCTTTCTGAAATTTACGAGGAAATCCTGGTGGACGAGTATCAGGACAGCAACGAGGTACAGGAGACGCTGATCCGCTGTGTCTCGCGGGAGCGGTTTGGAACCCCGAATGTGTTTATGGTCGGAGATGTGAAGCAGAGTATCTATAAGTTCCGTCTCGCGAAACCGGAGCTGTTTCTGAAAAAGTATGAGTCCTACGGGAAAGAGGACGGGCTGTACCAGAAGATCGAACTTCACAAAAATTTCCGAAGCCGCCCGGAGGTGCTTTGCAGCATCAACGACGTGTTTTACCGGATCATGACAAAACAGCTGGGAAATATCCGGTACACGGATGACGCGGCATTGTATCCGGGGGCAGATTTTCCGGCGACACCGGTGGACGGGCAGTCGAAGACAGAAGTCCTGCTCTTAAATACCGGGGACTCGTTGTTTGCCGGTATGGATGAGGAGAAGGCGGACTATACGGCGAAGGAGGCGGAGGCAAGACTCATTGCCGCGAAGATCAGGGAACTCACGGACCCGGAACATGGGATGAAGATCTTTAACGGGAAGACCGGGGAGTATGAGCCGTTAAAGAAAAAGGATATCGTGATCCTGCTCCGCAGTCTTTCCGGATGGTCGGAGGAATTTTTAAGTGTTCTCGGGGCAGCGGGAATCCCAGCCTGTGCGGAATCCAGAACCGGGTATTTTACGGCGGTGGAAGTGGAGACAGTCTTAAATATGCTGGCCCTCATCGACAATCCGATGCAGGATATTCCACTTGCAGGTGTGTTAAAGTCGCCCATCGGCGGGATGAAGGACCGGGAACTGGCGATCGTGATGGCAGAGTTCAAGAAAGATCCGGACCGCGGGGAAGAGATCGGATTTTATGGGGCGGTGAAGAGATATTTAGAGAGGCATGGAGATCTTGAAGAGGAAGCTTTGAGGCAGGGCGGATCCGGAGAGAACGTTCAGGAGAAGTCAGAAGAGGAGACGGTCATATACCGCAGGTTAGACGCATTCCGGAATCTGCTTATGACGCTTCGGAAAGAATCCATGTATCTCCCGGTCTCCCGCCTGATCTACCGGATCTTCGACCTTACAGGGTACGATAAGTACGCCGCCGCTATGCCGGCAGGAAAGACAAGGCAGGCAAATCTTGCGATGCTCGTGCAGAAAGCGGAAGATTACGAGAAGACCAGCTATCAGGGACTTTTCGACTTTATCCGCTACATTGAAAAATTGAAAAAATACAACACCGATTTCGGTGAGGCGTCCCGGTCCGGGGAACATGATGACGCGGTGCGGATCATGAGTATCCACAAGAGCAAGGGGCTGGAGTTTCCTGTGGTATTCTTGGCCGGATGCGGAAAGAAGTTCAACCGTCAGGACGCGAGAGGACGGATCCTGATCGATGAGGAGCTTGGAATCGCTGCAGATTTCTTTGACCCGGAAAAGAAGATCAAGGCACCGACCCTGAAGAAAAATGTTCTGGCGCGCCGGTCTGATCTGGAAAATATGGGTGAGGAGCTCCGGATCCTCTATGTCGCCATGACCCGTGCGAAGGAGAAACTGATCATCACCGCAGGAGACAGATATCTGGATAACAAGCTTGAAAAATGGGGAGAGATCCACGCGGGCGGCGCTCTGCCGTTTACGACTCTGAGCGCGGCGTCCTCCTATCTGGACTGGATCCTGATGGCGTCGGAGGGGGCGAAGAACACCATCGATGTAAGGACGGTCCCGGTGAGCAATCTTCTCGTGGAGGAGACGAAGAATCAGGAGAAGAAAGCGAAGATCTATCTGGAACTGGAACAGCTGCGGAAAGCACAGCCGGAGGAGGTTTTGGGACTGATCGGGGTGAAATATCCTTACGAGGCAGATCTTTCGCTGCACGCAAAGATGTCTGTCTCGGAGCTGAAGGAACAGGGACAGTTTGTGGATGACGCGGAAAGTGCGTTCTTGATCAGGAACGTCAGGGAAAAAGAAGCAGAAATGATGGAAGAAGATCCGTCTGTTTCAGAATCGGAAAAAAAGGTCAGGGTCAAACGTGCTTCCGACCGCGGTACTGCCTACCACCGTGCCCTGGAGCTGATTCGTTTTTCAGAAATTTCCGGTTATGATGACATCGTAAAGAAACTTGAAGAGATCCGCATGGAAAAGCGGATGCAGGAGAGCGCCGTTGATATGGTCTATCCGGGCGTGCTGACGAAGTTTTTCCATTCTGAAATTGCGGGACGGATGAAACGTGCGGACAGGAACGGAAAACTGAGGAAAGAGAGTCAGTTTGTTGTGGGAATCCCGGCGCGGGAGATGGGGAAAGCAGATTCCGATGAGCTGATCCTGTTGCAGGGTATCATCGACGCGTGGTTTGAGGAAGATGACGGTCTTGTGCTTGTAGATTACAAGACAGACCGGGTGAAAGAAGGCGGAGAACCGATACTCCTTGACCGTTACCGGATCCAGCTCCTTTACTACGCAAAGGCACTTGCCCAGATCACCGGGAAGAAGGTGAAGGAAGCTGTGATCTATTCTCTGGCACTGCAGAAAGAGATTCCTGTCCCGATCGATTATGACAAGACATGATCAAAAACTGCCCGGCACCATAACAAAGGCGCCGGGCAGTAAATATTTCAGGGATTATTCCGCAATGATAAGCTCTTTGGCATACGGCAGAGTCCTGATCCAGTCGCAGAAGGTATGCCACTCCATAAGCTTATGAGCCTTTCTCGCATGATAAATATTGACAAGTGTCTCATAGTTCATCGTGCAGGTGCGCATCTGGTTGTAGCTGGACGGGAGAAGCTGGATCATGTCGTACCAGTCCTCCTTATTTTTTCCTTCGTTCATGTATTTCAGACGGATCTGCTCAAGGCGGTCCACAACGGTCTGCATATAAGCGAGCGTATCCGGAGTCATATGATCATGGCTGAAATCATCGATGTCGAACGGTTTGGAGTGGATCTTGTGCATGGTGCTTGTGGAGTTCGCCACAGTTGCCACTTTGTAGGTGTCATATTCCTTCCACCAGTAGAGCGGAGCCGTGATATCCACGGAGACAAAGATCTGGCGGATAAACTTTCTGTGGTCGCTTCCAGCCATGCGGAGACGCTTCGCGAGGTCGAGATCGTTCGGTCCAAAGACAAAGTTTCCGTTCTCATCATAGCTGCTGTCCATACGTCCCCAGCTGTTCAGCGGGTTTCTTGCGCCGCGCATGGCATTTTCAAAGTTCATGACGCTTGTGCGTTCAAATTTTATCATAATGTGTTCTCTCCTTGGTTAAAGTCTGGCGAAAAAGCAGTCCGGTGCTTCCGAGCACCGTCCACACCGCCGGATGCATTCCCATTATAACGGCTTTTTTTTGTATACACAAGATGAAAACTTGCCAATCACAGAGAAATTCATTATAATAGGGATTCGAAAAAAAAGAATGGACTTCGGCGTGTGCCGGTTGAACGGAGGACAAAATGAAAAACGACTATATCGTCTGCGTCTGCGGAGACGCGAGCCGGGCGGCTTACCTCATAAAGGGAGAAAAAAACGTGCTCTTTGACGCCGGAATGGCATATTCTGCGGACAAAATGATCAAAAATATAAAACGGGAACTGGGAGACAGGCCGTTAGACGCGGTCCTCCTGTCCCATTCCCATTATGACCATATTTCCGGTGTCCCGTTTCTCAGAAAGGAATGGCCGGATCTTGTGGTCTATGGAAGTGCTTACGCAAAGAAGATCCTGGAAAAACCGTCAGCAAAAAAGACGATGCGTGAGCTCTCTGACGCGGCAGCGCAGGGGGCCGGACTTTTAAAAGCCCCGGATTATAAGGATGAGGCTCTTGTGGTGGACAGGGTCGTAAAAGAGGGCGATATCCTGAACTTCGGCGATCATAAGATCACAGTCTATGAGACGCCGGGGCACACGAAATGTTCCCTGTCCTACATGGTGGATCAGGATGTGATCTTTGCGAGTGAGACTGTGGGAGTGACTACCAGTGAAGTGTATATGCCCTGCTATCTCGTCAGTTACCGGATGTCCTTAGACGCGGTAGAAAAACTGCGCCATGCGGGGGCAAAGCGGATATTCATCACCCATGTGGGGATCCTGACACCGGAGGACGCAGGGACAGCGCTGCTTCCGGGATTAAAGAAGGAAGAATTTTCCACAGACCGGGTATGGGATTATCTGGAAGCGGGATTGAAACGAACAAAAGATGAGATCGTTGAGATCATCAAGAAATACCCTGCGGAGGAAGAACGTCTGCAGGTCATGCTGGAGACCTATCACAAAGGCGTAAAACAGGAAGAACAGCCGGACTTCGCGTTTCTTTTGAACGCGGCGGCGACATTAAAAGTTGTCGAGCGGGAATGCGTGGGTCCTGAACAGTTATAGTATGAAAGAAACGGCGGGATATAAAGGAGGAAAAGAGCCATGAATATCATTGCGGCAGTTGATAAACACTGGGCGATCGGAAACAGGGGAAAACTCCTGGTAACGATCCCGGATGACCAGAAGCTTTTCCGTGAGGAGACGAAGGGAAAAGTCATCGTCATGGGACGAAAAACACTGGAAAGTCTTCCGGCAGGGCAGCCATTGGCGGGACGAAAAAATGTGGTTCTCACAAGAGATGAGGAGTACAAGGTAAAGGGATGCGAGATCTTTCACAATCTGAAGGATACTATGGAATACTTAAAGCAGTTCAAGTCTGAGGATATCTATGTCATCGGCGGGGCGGAAATTTATGAGGCATTTCTCCCGTACTGCGATACAGCCCACATCACATGGATCGACTACGAGTACATGGCAGACACCTGGCTGCCGGATCTCGATAAAGATCCGGATTGGGAAGTGACGGCGGACAGTGACGAGCAGACCTACTTTGATCTCTGCTACGAGTTCCGAAGATATGAGAGAACCGGAAAGAAAGCATTGGCTTTGGGAGAAGTATAGGAGTTGTCAGATGCTGGTTTCAGAAAAGAAGCGTGCTTGTGAAAACAATCGTAACTATTCAGTACCTTCATAGTTACGTGCAAAAATCCATTCCAGATCAGCTT
>ERZ1026901.1397-NODE-1397-length-14002-cov-4.576755_pt1 | contig 14002 bp, 8 predicted proteins | sample MGYA00380179_ERZ1026901 | MGnify/ENA primary metagenome ERZ1026901 (study PRJEB33269, sample SAMEA4719815) | human gut metagenome | biome: human-associated habitat; feature: organic feature; material: feces | place: Cameroon | collected 2013-10 ... | reverse complement strand
GATCTACACGTAAGGAGTCGTCGGCAGCGTCAGATGTGTATAAGAGACAGGTCTAATAAGGCTGATGTTGTTCAGACTTATACACGTGGATCTATACAAGGTGTTGTTACAGATCGTAATGGCGACACACTTCCAGGTGCAAGTGTTTATGTAAAAGGTAATGCAAAGAGTGGAACTGTTACCGACATAAACGGTAAGTTTGCCATAAAAGCCAAGGTTGGCGACGTGCTTGTTGTGTCTTATGTTGGCTTCGACCAACTTGAGGTAAAGGTTCCGGCTTCAGAAGGTGCCTTGACTGTGGTGCTGCACGATGGTGCCAACTCGCTCGATCAAGTAGTTGTGGTTGGTTATGGTGTGCAGAAGAAAAGTGTATTGTCATCGGCTGTTAGTCGTATAACAAGCGAAGACCTTGATCTTGGTCACCCTACTAATGTGCAGAACGCACTAAAAGGTAAGGTTTCTGGTGTGCAGATAACAAGCAATTCAGGTCAACCTGGTGCCGACTCAAAGATACGAATACGTGGTACGGGTACTGTCAACGACTCGGATCCTCTCTATATAGTTGATGGTTTGCCTGCAGAAAGTGGCATCAATAACCTTAATCCCTCAGACATCGAGTCGATAGAGATACTCAAGGATGCAGCATCGGCAGCAATCTATGGTGCGCGTGGAGCCAATGGTGTTGTGCTTGTCACAACAAAGAAGGGTGCCAAAGGCAAGACCAAGTTCAACTATGAGTTTACGTATGGTATACAAAATCCTTCTAAGAAACTCGACCTTCTTGGCAGTGCCGACTATCAGATGCTTATGAACGAAATGGCAAGTAACTCGGGCAAAGCCCCTTACTTCGCAACACCAAGTACCGTAAACACCGATTGGCAAAAGGTATTGCAAAATAAGAATGCTCCTATTATTAACCATAAGTTTACATTAAGTGGTGGTACAGACAACTCCACTTACTATGCATCCTTTGGTTACATCAAGCAAGAGGGTATCTTCGCAAAGGGCTATTCTGACTACGAGCGTTACAATGCACGTCTTAATTATAGCAATACATTGCTTGATACAAAGCGTCGCAACTGGCTCAATAAAGTAGTGTTTGGTGCTGTTACGAGTTATTCAAAGTCGATACAGAAGGGTAGTAGCATTGGTAATAGCGAGGTCGGAGGCTTGATGGCATCTATAGATATGTTGCCACCAACAGAACCGGTCTATCAAACCGATGCCGATGTGCTTGTTCAATACGATATTACTTATCCCAACCATGTGGTAGCTCCCAATGGTAAGGTGTACAATATCATCGAGATGCGTGAGATATGCAATCCGCTTGCAGATATGCAGGTGAATCACAATGAGCGTACAATGCCGCAGAATTTTGGAGGTAATTTCAGTCTTGATGTAGATGTATTGCCAGGTCTTAAGTTTCGAACAACGTATGGCACCGAGTGGGTGTTCAATTCTATAAAGAGCGTCACACCGGTTTACGACCTTAATGCTACCAATAAGAATACTACCTCAACCATTATTGATCGCAAACGTGAATCTTCGTTTTGGCAGTGGGAGAATGTGCTCAACTATACCCATTCGTTCGGTCTTCACAATATTGGAGCAATGGCAGGTACCAGTATGTCGTCCTACCACTACGAGAATTTGGAAGGTCAAGACTACGATCTTCTTGCAACTTCATTAAAGAAAGGCTACATAGATACAGCCACAGCTGCCGAGGAAATGTCAAAAGTTTGGGGTGGAGCGAGCGACCATAAGATGGCTTCCGTTTTCTTCCGATTCAACTACAATTATGATGAGCGTTATCTACTTGAAGCAGTAGTGCGTCGTGATGGTTCGTCCAACTTCAGTAGTAAGCATCAGTATGCCACATTCCCCTCTGTCAGTGCAGGATGGGTTTTCACACGTGAGAAGTTTATGAAGAGTACCAATTCGTGGCTAAACTTTGGTAAGTTGCGTCTTAGTTGGGGTCAGAATGGTAACGAGCGCATTGGCGCCTTCGCTTATACCAGTATGATGTCTCAGGGACACAATGCTGTAGTTGATGGCAAGGTATATTCGGGTATGCTACCTGCAGGATATGCCAATAAGGATCTTAAGTGGGAAACATCCGAGCAGACCGACCTCGGTCTCGACCTTCGTTTCTTCGATAATGCCCTAACCTTCTCTGTTGATTACTTCAAGAAGAAGACCAAGGATATGCTGTTATATATGCCTATACCTTTATATACCAGTTACGGTGGTATGACCGTTAATGGTGGTACTGTAGAGAATCAAGGTGTAGAGTTTGAGGCATCTTATCGATTTGGCATCGGTCAAGCCCACTTTGGATTGAGTGGCAATGCTTCATGGCTGCGTAATAAGGTAACTAATCAAGGTCCCGACCGTATGGCGATTAATAACATTACAGGTGGAATGGGTGGCGCCGTTACCTATAGTGAGAATGGACGTCCTTATGGATTCTTCTATGGATATAAAACCGATGGTATTTTCCAAAACTGGGATGAGGTGAACAATTACAAGACAGCAGATGGCACATTGAAACAGCCTAATGCTCAGCCTGGTGACTTACGCTTCAAGGATCTTGACGGAAAGAACGGCATTGATGCCAACGACCGCACGATGATAGGCAATCCTAATCCAGATTGGACATACGGATTTACGCTTAATGCCGATTGGAAGAATTTCGATTTCAGTGCTTTCTTCCAAGGTTCTATTGGCAACGACATCTATAAGCTGTATCGTCGTTCAAACGTAGCCCTTGGCAATTTCGAGAAGAAGTGGCTTAATCGCTGGCATGGCGAGGGTACAAGCAATACGGTTCCACGCATCGTGGAGGGCGACAATAACAACTATCAGATTTCCGACTTCTTCGTTGAGGATGGTTCGTATATGCGTCTTAAGGTGTTGCAGATAGGCTACACACTGCCAAAGCAGATGCTTAATAAGATAGGTATAGACAATATCCGTCTTTATCTGCAAGGCGAGAACCTCTTTACTGTTACCAACTATACGGGCTACGATCCAGAGGTAGGAACACGCAACGGACTTGATAGTGGCACGTATCCACAGGCACGTACCTTTACCTTTGGTGTTAATGTGAGCTTCTAATGTAGAGAGTCGACAGTTGGTATGAACAAACAATTAAGAAACTAAAAACGTAAATTACAATGAAAACTACAATAAAGTTATTGCTTGTCGGTTCGATTGCACTTGCCGCAACATCTTGTTCTGACTTTCTTGAGACCGAACCACGTACTCAGATTGCCGAGACCGAGTTCTACAAAACCGAGGACGATATGATGAAGGGTCTTTATGCTGTAATGAATGAGATGCAGATTCGTATGCCTGAGGTGTTCTCCTACTCATCACTTCTTTCCGACGAGTCGGAGACAGGAGGTGGTATTGGCGAAGGTTCGTATAAAACCAAGTGGGACACCTTTAGCTACGATCCCAATTCGTGCTTTGGAGCATGGGGGTATGGATCATGGTGGAACGAGTGGGATTATGGTCTCTTCAATGGTGTAGTGGCTGCCAACCTGCTTATAGACAAGCTCGATGGTTGCTCATTGGATAAGAGTTTTGTCAACCAGATATCTGCTGAGGCCAAATTTTATCGTGCCTTCTTCTACGATTATCTGTTTATGGGTTACGAGCAGTTTCCGTTACTTAAGCACACTCTTGCCGCAAGCGAGATGTACACCGTGCCCAAGGGTACACGACAGGAGATTTATGATTTTATGATGAGCGACCTTACCGACGACATCATCAATGCTCTCCCAGAGCGTGCCAATACCAAGCAAGGACGTGTATGTCGCGATGCTGCCCGTGTGTTGCGTGCCAAGATAGTGCTCTTCCAGCGTGATGAGACACAATATCCAAAGGTGCTTGCCGATATGAAGGAGATAATAAGTAGCGGTCGCTATATGCTAAATCCCGACTTTAGAAAGTTATGGCTTAAAGAAGGCGAATGGGGAACAGAGTCGATATTCGACGTTTGCTATGCCGGAAACAACTCTGGCGAGGGTTTCGGATTGGCACGCTCGCTTGGCGGACGCAATATTGTAGACCCACGCAGTGCCGAACAGGGTGGTTTGCTCGAAGGTTATGGACAGAATACAATGCCAAGCACTATATACAATATGTTTGCCGAAGGCGATACACGTCGTGAGGGCACCGTTATAACCTATGCCGATGAGGCCAAGAAGGTGGAAGACCTTGTAAGGAAGGGCGAGCTGCCTGAGGGTAGCAAGTTTAGTGTTAGCGAGCAGCAGGAGAACTACGAAGGTTTGGGCCACTATAAGCTTCATCCTCGTAAGGAGACGGCGTCGGCAGTCAATCCGTCCGACAACTACTTCAATTCTTGGCGCATCTATCGTTATGCCGACGTGCTATTGCTTGCCACAGAGCTTGAGGCACGCATCAATGGCTGTGTAGGTACAGATGGACAAGGCTATTTCGACCAGGTGCGCGACCGTGCTTTTCAGGACCGCAACCATCGTATTTCTCTTTCCGGAAAGTCTAAGCAGGAAATTCTGGATATTCTTTTCAAAGAGCGTGGTTACGAGTTTATAGACGAGATGCAGCGTTGGTTTGACATCCTGCGCTTCGACAAGGGCACAGAGATACTTGGCTCAAAGGGTTGGACAGAGAAATATCGCTATTTCCCTATAGACCAGTCGGAGATAGACCGTTCGAAGGGAGGATTGACACAGAACCCTGGTTGGAAGTAATGACCTTAAGGTTTTATATTATAAAGGTGAATTAATAAAATGATATCATTAAGATTTTGGTATTTGGTTCAGATTAGATTTTAAAATAGGTTTTTAATTAGTTATGTGGAGTGCAGCCCCAACGGGGGCTGCATTCCAAAACAAATATCCCATCTTTTCTGTACTTATTGCCAATATATAATTTCCACAGATATGGAAAAACGATATTTAGCACTTGATCTTGGTGGCACCAAGTTGATGATTGGCGAGGTCGAAGGCAGTGGACACATAGTGCGTTCCAAGCAGTATTCCACAGGCTATTGCTCGCAAGAAGAAGCAATGCGTATAGTAATAGCTTCGCTCGACGACTATCTTAAGGATGGTTATACCGACGGAGTGTGCCCCGAGGCTATGGGCGTGGGGCTTATTGGGCGTATTGATTGTCGTCGCGGCGAATGGTTGCAGATAGATACAAGTCGCGATATTGTTGTGCCAATGGCACAAATTCTAAGCGAGCGTTATTCGTTGCCATGCTTCATCGACAATGACGTTAAAAGCGCCACACGAGCCGAAATGTCTTGGGGGTGCGGTAGAGATACGTCCAATTTTGTATATATTAATATAGGTACCGGTATAGCTGCAGGTGCTGTTGTGGATGGTCGTATAGTGCGTGGTGCTCATTATGATGCTGGCGAGGTAGGGTATATGATATCTAATGTAGGTGCGGCATCCGATATGGAGCGCGAGAATATAGAGAATGTAGCGTCTGGCCATGGCTTCGATCTCCAGGCACGCCGTCTTATAGGCCGATATCCTAATACCTGTATATCTCTTCCATCCAATGGACGTATCGATGTACGAAGTATATATGAGGGCTACCTCAAGGGGGATGCTCTGTGCCGGTATCTTGTGGTACAGGCGGCTGAGGCTATCGCCACACTCTTTACAAATATGATTAGGGCATTTGACCCGGAATGTATTGTTGTGGGAGGTGGTATTGTGGCAGATGGCATGATGCTTGCTTTGGTAGAACAGCTTGTACAACCCAACAACAAGCGGTTTCTGTCAATGGGGGTTGTTGCAACCCGTCTCGACCCACGTTATGCCGGTTTGTTAGGTGCTGCGGCTGTCGCTATGGACGGAATAGGTAAAAAAAACGATAAATAAGTGATGAATATTACAATATGTGATGATGAACGCCGTTTTGATATTACGGCTGCCAATCGAATTGTAGGACAGATAATGTCAAAGCCCGACAGTGTCATCGGACTTTCAACAGGTCGTACAACCCATGCCATGCACAACATTGTTGGCAAGTTGTATGCTGAGATGCAGTTTGATGTGTCGGCTGTAACCTTCTTCGGGCTGGACGAGGTGGTAGGTGTGGAGCCTACGTATGCAGGGGCATGTTGCGCCATGTTGCACGACGAGCTTATTGATGCGCTTGCACTTGACGATAGACAGTTGCTAATGTTGCCTACCAAGAGTGCCGACTTTGCGCACGATTGCCGTAGCTTTAAGGAGCGGTTGAGGCTGCGTGGTGGTATCGACTTGCTTATACTCGGACTTGGGGAGAACGGACATCTTGGTTTCAATCAGCCAGGCACTCCGTTTGGTCAAGAAGCATGGGTTACGTGCATGGACCCTCAGCTCGAGTGTCGCATACGCCGCGAGACAGCCACACCTGATAATGTGTGGCTTGGAGGAGTGACGCTTGGACTGAAAGACATTATGCATGCTCGCCACATAGTTCTTGTGGCTAAGGGTGCCCATAAGGCTGCCATTGTCGACCGTATGCTCAACGGCGACGTCTCTATTGATTGTCCAGCGTCTATCCTGCAGCTTCATCCGCATTGCGAGTTTCTGTTAGATAAGGATGCGGCGACACTTGTTGATGCTTGAAAATAAACATAAACAACAATCGTATTTACTATTTATAATATTGTTATGTCAAAGACAGTGGTGCAGAAAAATTATCTTGGACCATTCCTTACAATGGTCTTTCTGTTTTTTATAGTTGGATTTCTTACAACTGCCAACACACAATTTCAAGGTCCGCTAAAGGCGGCTTTCCTCTCTGAGGCAGGAAATTTAAAGAATACAATGGCAACGCTCATAACCTTCTCGTGGTTTTTGGCTTATCCTGTGTTTGGCAATGTGGGTTCGCGTCTTGTCGTAAGTTCGGGCTACAAGGGTACCCTTGTTCGTGGACTGGCAATGATGATAGGTGGCATTGTGTTGTTGGCTCTGTCTTCATGGGTTACAACGTCTTTCTCTACAGCCGATATGGCAGTAGGCGATGGAACAGTCAATATAGGTTTCTTTGTTTTTTTGCTTGGTTCGTTTGTCGTGGGAGGCTCTGTCACGGTGTTGCAGGTGGTTATTAATCCTTACCTTACTGCGTGCGAGGTGCATGGCACCCAAGGTGTGCAGCGTATGGCAATAGGCGGTACATTTAACTCTATAGGCACCACTATTGCCCCTTACTTTGTAACGGGCATAGTATTTGGCGGTTTGTCGATGAGCGAGGTAAGCATTGCGCAGCTTTTTGTTCCGTTCTTGCTTCTTGCGTTTGTACTGATAGCTGTTGCTGTTATCGTAACACGTCTGCATCTGCCCGACCTTGACAACACCCATACATCCGAGGGCGAGCGTCTTGAGCGCAGCCCTTGGTCGTTTCGTCATCTCGCTTTGGGTGTTGTGGCAATATTTTTCTATGTTGGGTGCGAGGTGTGTATTGGTGCCAATATCAACCTCTATGCTCTTGCCGATGGCGGTAGCGATGTTACGTCTGCCATGCTTATGGCCACTCTTTATTGGGGCGGATTGCTTATAGGGCGTCTTGCCGGCAGTTTCTTCAAAAGTATATCTGCGCGCACCCAACTAACGTTTACAACATCGGCTGCAGCCTTGCTTGTCGCTGTATCTGTTGCGCTTGACAGTCCATGGGTGCTTGTGTCTGTAGGCCTTATGCACAGCATAATGTGGGGAGCCATATTTACGCTTGCCGTTGCCAGGCTTGGCAAGTATACATCTGTGGCTTCGGGTGTGTTTATGGTAGGTGTCTTGGGTGGGGCTGTACTGCCTCTTTTGCAGGGAGTTGTGGCCGATGCAATGGGACTGTGGCGTTGGTCTTGGCTCATAGTTATTGTTGGCGAACTGTGTATGTTGGCGTATGCTCGCATTGGTTGTCGTCTGCGTAATGTAGATATTGTAGAATAAGCGGTTTGATATATATGTATAACTTTGAATCAGACAGAACCTATGAGACTGATAGCTAAATTACTGATAATAACAGCTTGCTGCCCACTTATGGCTATGGTTCAAGTAGACGGCAATCTTATGCGGCAGGTGGTGTCTACCGACTATATACACCGTCCATTGCCGCTTGACACCACTCACTCTGTTGAGGCAATGATGCAGAAGGCAAGGGTGTTGAGGTTCGAGGCTCTGCCGGTTTCAGGGTGGAAGCACGCCGGGCTTGGCCAACTCTATACCGACAATAGTATAAGGTTGTTTGTGCCAGTAGAGACAGGCAGACGTGCTACTGGGTCGGCCGATGACCCCGACTATGCCATATTTGGAACATCGCGTATCTCACTCGATATGTGTAATCGCAATCTAACGTCTTTCAACCGTATAACGCTTGATGTACTGCCGGTTTGCAAGGGTGAAGGAGTGATGAATCTAAACCTCGTAATAGAGAATACTCCCTCGTCGGGTCTTGGCGCTCATCTTATCAATTTGCGCAATAACCGTTGGAATCATATTGTATACGACATATCGGGTGTTCGCCGCGACAATGTCGGTTCGCTGCAGCTCTATACTGATATAAAGGGACGGAATCAGTTTCGGGGCGACTCCTTGTTATACCAGGTGCGCAACTTACGCTTGGAGTATGTAGACAGCGAGCAGAAAGAACGGGGATGGAATGTGGCAGATGGCATGATAGCCTATTCGATGTCTGGCTACTTGCCCCAATCGTCAAAGACAGCGGTACTTGGTTTTGCCGCCAAGCGTTTCTGTTTGGTAGACGCAGCCACAGGCAAGTGTGTGTACAAAGGCAAGGTCAAGGTCTTGAACACAACAATAGGCACTTTCCGTGTAGCCGATTTTAGCTCGTTTTGTAAGGAAGGCACATACATATTGCAGTGTGAAGGTCGAGCCACACGTCCGTTCGGAATATCTCCTTTGGCATTTGTCGATTCGCAGTGGCGTGTTCTCAACTTCATTTTTTGTCAGCGTTGTGGCTGCGACGTGCCAGGAATACATGGTGTATGTCATACCGATATGTATGCCTTGCACGATGGCAAGCGTGTGTCGTATGGTGGAGGCTGGCATGATGCCGGCGATTTGTCGCAACAAACTCTTCAGACAGCCGATGTGGCTTTTGCTCTTGCCGAGGGATATAATGTACAAAGAACAGCATCTCCACAACTTGCACAGCGTATGAAGGAAGAGTCGTTGCATGGCTATCGGTTTGTATTGCAGACTCGTTTTGGCGACGGATGGCACGGTAGCAGTTTAGGCTTGCTTCATTGGACTGATGGTTGTCCTAATACATCGGACGACATAACAACCGTGCGTACACAGAATACTTCCTTTGACAACTTTCTGTATGCAGGTTATGAGGCTTATGCGGCACGTGTCTTTAGCGACGACAGTTGTGCCGATGAGCTGCGTAGTGCGGCTCTTGCCGACTTTGATATGGCTCGACGCAAATACGAAAAATATGGTATCGACAAGTTTGTTCATATTATGGAGCATACTTACAACACTCCACGCAGCCTATATATGGCTGTAATGTCGTGGTCGGCATCGCAGCTTTATCGTCTTACGGGTGATATGGAGTATGCCAATCTTGCCTCTCAGTACATTGAGTATACCCTAAAATGTCAAGCCACCGACGGCGCTCGCCCTGAACTTCGAGGCTACTTCTATCGCGACACATCCCGTCTTTCCATAACCCACTTTGTTCATCAGTCGCGCGAACAGATGTATGCAATGGCCCTTTCAGAGCTTTGTCGCACGCAACCCAAATCGTCTCAATATCAAAGATGGCTTACGTCGGTAAGGCTTTATGCCGAGTATATTAAGAGTATTGCACCATATACCGCTCCTTATGGCATGATATCCAGCGGTACATATCAAACCGAAGAATATCGGGACAGTGATGGTTTTGCACGTCTCAACATCTGGGCACCCTCCAATGCACCACAACTATACGAGCAACAGCTACGCAATGGGGTGCGGCTCGACGACTGCCACTACCTGCGTCGCTTCCCGACATGGTTCAGTATATTCAACGGCAACGAGGCCATATTGCTCTCTACTGGCAAGGCAGCTGCCGTGTGTGCCAGTTTGCTCGACGACAACCATCTGCGTGATATAGCTGCGGGACAGCTCTATTGGACCGTGGGGGCCAATCCTTTCTGTCAGTCGCTAATATACGGCGAGGGCCACCGCTACCCGTCAATGGACAGTTTCTCGTCGGGCGAGATTGTTGGCGAGATGCCGGTAGGCATACGTTCATGGGGCAATAATGATGAGCCTTATTGGCCAGCAACAAACAATGCCTGTTACAAAGAGGTGTGGCTTACATCGGCAGGCAAGTGGTTGTCGCTGTTGGCCGAACTTTAATTGTCGACCGAACTATAAATAAAATGTTTAATAGAGTTAGATGAATATGATACAAAACATACTAATATGTTTTTTAACTGCAACAACTATGGCATTGGCTATAGTATGTTATAGGCTTCGAAGGTTGCTTAAACATAAAGAAGAGCCAAGTGTTAGCATCGACTTGCCTACCGACGATTTGCCGGCAAATGACGTGCAGCCTATGCATGCCACAATACTTGTTGTGGAGGATGATGATGTTGTGAGAGAGTATCTTGTGCGAAATCTGTCTCAGACATTCGACGTATTGGATGCTGCCGATGGCGGCGAGGGACTTGACATGGCTCGTGAGAACAATCCAGACATAGTGATATCGGATGTAATGATGCCTGTTATGACAGGTTACGAGCTGTGTCACAGGTTGCGCGAGAGTGTGGAGACCAGTCATATAGCCATAATCTTGGTGTCGGCTCTCACCGAGCGCGAGAACATAATATATGGTCTTGAGGCAGGAGCCGACGACTACCTTACAAAGCCTTTTGACATGGCTATATTGCTTACGCGAATCCAGACGATATTAAAAAGGCGTCAGGCTTATCGCGATTCGGCTGCCAGTGCCAACTATGTTAGCCGTATTGACTATAAGAGCCAGATAGACCGCGAGTTTATGGACCGTACTATGGACATTATAAAGCAACGTTCGTCCAACTCCGACTTCTCCATAAACGACCTATGTATAGAGCTTGGTATGAGCCGCTCGTCTGTGTACAACAAGATAAAGACGCTCACAGGCAAAGGACCAAACGAGATTATAAAGGTAGTGCGCCTTAACAATGCCCGCGAATTGCTGCTGTCGCATGGTTATAATGTGGGTGAGGTGGCATTTATGGTGGGCTTTTCCGATCCAAAATATTTCAGCACATGCTTTAAGAAGCAGTTTGGGGTTAGTCCCAACAAGATATGAGTAAAAAGTATACAATCAATTTAACACTTAACATAAACCTAAATATAAAGAAAGGAAATACATTATGGACACTTATATAGGTATGGTTCTTAGTGGCACCAATCTCACGATAGGTGAGATGGATGTCAATGGCAATATATTGAAGATGAAGCGCTATGTCACGAGTTTCTTCAATCAAGAGGCGGCATTAAAGGTGATGTGCGATTCTATAGCCAACTATCGCGACAATGTGGGCTACATAGGCAATCCTCTTGCCGTAGGCATAGGTGTTATAGGTAGGGTAGACCCGGTAGGCGGAATATGGCAGCAGATTGACCCCGACCGCACCAAGCCCATTGCACTTGCTGCCGAGATGGGCAGTGCTACTGGGATGCCGTGCTTTATCGACAACGACGTTAAAGGATCGGCACGTGCCGTGATGCGCTGGGGCTTTGGACGCATATCGCAGAACTTTATATACATATATGTAGGTACGGGTATTGCTGCCAGTGTCATTATAAATGGCAAGCAGATACGCGGTAGCCACTTCAATGCGGGAGAGGTAGGACACCTGCGGGTAGGTGTACAGGTGGGCTTGCGCTGTCCGTGTGGACGAATCGATTGTGTTGAGACAATAGCCTCAAGCATTGGTTTCGACCGTCAAGCTCGTTATCTGCACAAATACTACGACACACAGCTTGTTATTCCAGATGAAGACAGTCGTGTGTCGGTAGCCGAAGTATATCGGCTTGCCAAGCAGGGCGATGCTCTATGTATGAAGATTGTGGACAATGCGGCTGAGGCCCTTGCCAATCTAATAATGAATATGGTGCGTGTATCCGATCCTGATACCGTGGTGCTTGGTGGTGAGATGGTTGCCGATGGCTATCTGCTCGATTGTATCAAGGGCAAGCTCAATAAGGTCACTATGCGCTTTGTAACCAATGGGGTAGTGATGACGATGCTCAACCCTCAGTTTATCAACCTCCTTGGGGCCGGTGCTGTGGCAATAGATGGTATGTCTGAAAATATATAACAACTAAATACACTAAACTTATGAAACGATTTGTATTGTTCTTCCTCATGCTGTTCGTAGCCATTACGTCGGTAGACGCAAAGCCCACTGGAGGCCTGCGCCGTGTACTTGCCATATCTGAAGCTAACACTCCGCATCAAGGCTTTTGCGATGCGGCACACAGGTGGTTTGATGCCCATTCGGCTGAATTAGGCATAAAAGTAACTTATATAGCCGATCTTAGCAGAACAAAGAAAGGATATCTCGACCAGTTTGATGCCATTGTGCAACTTAACTATCCTCCCTATGCCGCACCTCATGCCTGGAGCAAGGCGGCAGCAGCCGACTTTGAGCGCTATATCGACGAGGGGCATGGTGGCTATGTAGGATTTCATCATGCCTCGTTGTTGGGCGACATCTTTGGAGCAGGCAATATGTGGCAGTGGTTCAGCGACTTTATGGGCGGCATACGCTGGAAGGGATATGTATCAACTCTTGCTGATGCTACCTGTTGTGTAGAAGACGCGCGCCATCCGGTTATGCTTGGTGTGCCCGACACATTCCGCATTACAAAGGACGAGTGGTATACTTACAACCATTCGCCGCGCCCTAATGTGCGTGTTCTTGCCCATGTAGACGAAGCAAGCTACACACCTGCTTCGGACGTGAAGATGGGCGACCACCCCGTAATATGGACCAACGAGCATAAGCTGGCACGCAATGTCTACTTCCAAATAGGCCATTCTGCCGAATTGTTTGACAATCCGTCGTTTGTTAAGATGTTCTCCAATGCCGTGCGTTGGAGTCTCGGCGACAATCTCAATGCGTCTTCCAAGATATCTGCCCCATCCGGATATGCTGCCGACTATGCACCTGCTCCCAGATTTCGTGCCTTGCTGTTGTGGGACCCTACGGCAGAAGAAGCTCATGTGCAGTTTGCCAAGGATGCTCAGCGTTTCTTCCATAAGCTAACCTTCGGCGATGGATATCGACTTGATGTTACAACCGATTTTCATGCCTATGTGGACAGTCTGCAACTGTATAGTGTCATAATTATGGCAAACGCCCAACCTAAGGGCGATGCCGATCGTGCAGCCTTCCAGCGTTATATGGAGAATGGTGGAGGCTGGGTAGGTTTTCATGCCGCAGGCTACAACGACAAGCATACCAACTGCTGGCCTTGGCTTAACGAGTTTCTCGGATGTGGGGTGTTCTATTGCAATAATTGGCCGCCACAGCCAGCACTTGTAGAGAACGATCGTCCCGACCATCAGGTAATGTCTACTTTACCCGTTAGCTATGTTGCTCCGGCAAGCGAGTTCTATCAATGGAATCCCAGTCCGCGTCAAAACACCAACGTAGAGGTGCTGCAATCAATATCCCCAAAAATGTATCCCTTTGGTATAAAAGATGTGGTAAAGTGTGGCGACTTTCCCATTGTATGGACTAACACCAAGTATCGTATGATATATCTCAATATGGGGCATGGAGACGAGGGTTTTATAGATGCTACACAGAATCTGCTCTTCACCAATGCTTTTCGTTGGGTGGTAAGCCGTGACTCAAAGGGCAATCCTTTTGTCAACAAGTAATCCACACCACTTTAAACATTTGCTACAATCTGTTAATATCTGTTGTGTTCGCGCACAAACCCTTATTCTATATCAATAAAACGGCTAAAAGATGCTAAATAAATGGTGAAATGTT
>ERZ1026901.1393-NODE-1393-length-14015-cov-15.196418_pt1 | contig 14015 bp, 8 predicted proteins | sample MGYA00380179_ERZ1026901 | MGnify/ENA primary metagenome ERZ1026901 (study PRJEB33269, sample SAMEA4719815) | human gut metagenome | biome: human-associated habitat; feature: organic feature; material: feces | place: Cameroon | collected 2013-10 ... | reverse complement strand
CGGCAGCTTTACCACAGGCCTGTGGTAGCTCTACCGCACGGCAGCGGTAGACGTAAAGATGGGCATCTGTGAAAGGGAGAATGGGCATCTGTGAAAAGTAAAACGTACATCTGTGGACAGGAAGACAAATCTCTTTCCTCATCATACAACCAAAAATATCCGCTGCCCCCAAAATACGAGGATTTAGTTCGAGCAATAAAGACGAAAAGAAAGAACGTGAAATAAAAGAATCGCATCTGAAAAATAAGAGAAAGCATTATAGTAAGGGATATTTAGAAAGGAATAGTCTCTTTTTTTGAATAAAAAGTGTTACTTTTGCGGTCAACAACATAAGAGAAAAAGTCATGCTTACAATCAAACAAATCACAGATGACAAAGAAGCCGTGATACGCGGCTTGGAAAAGAAGCACTTTAAAGGCGCACGTGAAGCCATTGATAACGTGCTCGCTTTCGATAATAAACGCAAAGAAGCACAGGCCGAACTTGATAGTCTGAATGCAAAAGTCAAGACGCTCTCAAAGAGTATTGGCGGCTTGATGAAAGAAGGGAAAAAAGAAGAAGCAGAAGCTGCAAAGCAGGAAGTGTCTTCTATCAAGTCGAAGAGTAAGGACTTGGAAGAAGTAATGAAGCAAGCAGAAGAAGACAAACGTAACTTGCTCTATACCATTCCGAATGTACCTTATGATATCGTGCCCGAAGGTGTTAGCGCAGAAGACAATCTGGTGGTTAAAACTGGTGGACACGACACAGAACTTCCTCAAAATGCTCTTCCCCATTGGGAATTGGCTAAAAAGTACAATCTCATAGACTTCGATCTTGGAGTGAAAATTTCAGGTGCTGGTTTCCCTGTATATATTGGTATGGGGGCACGTTTACAGCGTGCTTTGATTAACTTTTTCTTGGATCAAGCGCGTGAAGCTGGATATACAGAGATTATGCCTCCTACAGTGGTCAATGCAGCTTCAGGGTTTGGTACAGGACAGTTACCCGATAAGGAAGGTCAGATGTATCATTGCGAAGTAGACGACCTTTACTTGATTCCTACTGCAGAAGTCCCCGTAACGAATATCTATCGCGATGTAATCCTAAGCGAAGACCAACTTCCTATTAAAAATTGCGCTTATACAGAATGCTTCCGTCGCGAAGCTGGTAGCTATGGTAAAGATGTACGTGGGCTAAATCGTCTGCACGAATTTTCAAAAATAGAAATCGTACGCATCGATACTCCCGAGCATTCAGAACAGTCACATCAAGAAATGCTAGCTCATGTAGAAGGTTTGCTTCAGAAGCTCGAACTCCCTTACCGCATTCTTCGTCTGTGTGGTGGTGATATGAGTTTTACTTCTTCTATCTGCTATGACTTTGAAGTTTATAGCGAAGCCCAAAAGCGCTGGTTGGAAGTAAGTTCTGTATCCAACTTCGACACTTATCAAGCAAATCGTTTGCAATGCCGCTATCGCGGTAGCGACAAGAAGATTCATCTCTGCCACACGCTTAATGGTTCTGCATTGGCTCTTCCGCGTATTGTAGCGGCTCTGCTTGAAGACTTCCAAACTCCCGAAGGTATTCGCATTCCGAAGGCATTACAACCTTACATGGGATGTGACATGATAAAATAAAGGAATCCGAACTCAACTTTCGGATTTAGGATGGACGGGCTGAAAGCCCAATGGACTCCATAGCCCAAGGCAACGCCTTGGGTAGAATTGAGCAAGAACGATACGCCCTGTAAGGGCAGAAGTAAGGACAATGTATTTGTACTTTTGCCCTTACAGGGCGTAACAACACTACCCACAGGAAACCCAGGGCGATGCCCTGGGCTATGAACAGCATTGGGCTTTCAGCCCGCTCATACTAAATCCGAAACTTAAAATCCGAATAGTACTTACGAAATAAATAAGAGAAAAGGATGTGCGCTCATACAAAAACGCGCACCCTTTTCTTGTATTCTATAAGGAGTATCCTAATTTAAAACAACACGTAAAGAATAAAAGGAGCAAGACACAATAATATTCATGCGCATTCTTTCTATAGACTACGGCAAGAAGCGAACTGGTATTGCCGTGACAGACCCTTCTCAGATTATTGCCAACGGATTAACCACGGTCGATACGCAAGAATTACTTCGATTCTTGAAAGACTACATGAGTCGTGAGGAAGTAGAGAAAATAGTCATCGGACTACCCACCCAACCCAATGGCTTGCCATCTGAAAATCAGAAAAGAGTATTGACGTTTTCTGAAAAGCTCAAGAAGTGCTTTCCGCAGATTCCCGTTGACTTCTACGATGAGAGATTCACCTCCGTATTGGCTCACAAAGCCATTCTAGATAGTGGTATAGGCAAGAAGCGCAGACAGACGGACAAAGGACTCGTTGACGAAATCAGTGCTTGCATTATTCTTCAAAATTACATGGAACAAAGACGCTAATCATTCGCCGTAGTAGTGGAGATTCCTAAACAAGAATAAATCTACTCAAAAGCGAAGTACAATGCTCTACTAGATACGTTTGCATCAAGGTTAGTTCAAGTAGTTATTAACGATTCTCTCTTCTAATTTAACAACAGACAAATATATGATTCTTCCCATTTACACATACGGCATGCCTGTATTGCGCAAGGAATGCGAGGACATTACGTCCGATTATCCAGAGCTCAAGCAGTTGATTGCCGACATGTTTGAAACCATGTACCACAGTGATGGAGTTGGCCTAGCAGCACCTCAGATAGGCAAGGCCATCCGTGTAGTTGTGATTACGCTCGATGTATTAAAAGACGACTATCCCGAATACGAAGGATTTAATAAGGCTTACATCAACCCACATATCATAGAGTACGATGATACGGAAACGAAACTCATGGACGAAGGTTGTTTGAGTTTGCCAGGTATTAATGAGCCTGTACGTCGTCCAACGCGCATTCATGTAAAATATCTAGACGAGGACTTTATCGAACACGATGAATGGGTAGATGGTTTTCTTGCCCGTGTGATGCAACACGAGTTCGATCATTTGGATGCACATCTTTTCATTGATCGTATCTCTGCTCTTCGCAAACAAATGATTCGCAGCAAACTCTCACAAATGCTTAAAGGTAAATTCCGCTGCGCCTACAAGGTGAAGAGCCCGAAGAAATAGTCATTCATGAAGTTTTGCATGTCCTATTAGATCATAGGACTCTTCATGAATAGATGAGCATCGTCAAAATGGAACGACGCTTTCAAACACAACGTGTTGAACACATCATAGATAGGTTATGTTCAATTCTATTAGAAACATACAGGCATACGTGTTTCACATCTTTAATGGTGTGAGCAAGTATGCCTTTATTATATGCCTACATATATTCATTGCCTCAATGCCTTTGCGTGCCCAGATAGATGCAGAAAGTATGACCAATATGGGACGGAATGCGTTAGGAGCCGACGACTATATCACAGCTATACAATATTTCAATCGTGCAATTGAGAGCAAACCTTTTCTCTCTGCTCCCTACTATTATCGCGCCTATGCAAAATTCACGTTAGAGGACTATCACGGAGCGGAAAGCGATTGTAACAAAAGTCTTGAGTTAAATCCATTCATCATGGAGGTTTACCAACTCCGAGGGCTATGTCGAATCCACAATAATGACTACCAAGGAGCCATCGCCGATTATACACGGGTGTTGAAAGAAAATCCAGAGGACCAGAGTGTGCGCTACAATCGTTCACTTTGCTACTTACAGCTCAAAAATTATGCACAGGCAGATTCCGATCTCACATTTATGATTCAAAAGTGGCCTAAATATTATCGTACATACCTTGTGAAGGCGCAAAGTGCGATGGAACAGAAGGACACGTTGCAAGGAATACATTGGATTGATCGCCTGTTAGAAGTTAATCCCAAAGAAGCCAATGCTTGGTCATTTAAAGGACGATATGAATTAGGAAAAGAACATTATGCGTTGGCGGATTCTTGCCTTACGCAGGCTATTCTATATCAACCCAACGACTTCGAACTATACATTGCTCGAGCTCAAGCTAGACATGCCCTAGGTAAATTTAGCCAAGCTATTGCCGATTACGACCATACCATCAAATTACAGCCCACGCATTTTGTTGCTCATTATAATCGAGGGTTGTTACGCTACTTCGTGGGAGATCTCAATAATGCTCTCTCCGACTTTGACTTTATCATTCAGACAGAACCTCGTAACACATTGGCTCTCTACAATCGTGCACAAATCCGAGCCAAAGTGGGCAACTACAAAGGAGCTGTTGCTGACTATACACAACTCATACGAATTTATCCCAATTTCATGTATGGCTACATGCAACGCGCTAGTCTACGACGTAAATTGGGCGACATTCGAGGAGCACTAAATGATGAGACTGTGGTAGCTCGACGTAATCTTGACGTGGCCACAGGTAATGCCCGTCCGTTAACCCGTAACAAAGTACGATTACGTTCCGACCACGAGCTTGATAAATATCAACAACTTGTACAAGAAGACCCCGACACTGTACGCAATGTGTTCGGTATGATGTTTGGTAAAGTGCAGAATGAGAAAGTGACCGATGAATTCATGCCCATGTACACGCCAGCATTCTGTGCGACCTACACACGCGGTTATCACTCCGTAGGATTTATGCCCGAAATGAATCAATACAAACATGTCAACACGCGCAATCGCGTGTTTGCATTCACTGCACAGACAGAGAGTCACAATCTACAAGATGCCGAAAGCGATGAACGGCAAATAGAACGTGTATCCAATTTACTATCTGTCACAGAAAAAGCCTTGCTCATGTCGGCCGTCCACATGGCTCGGTATGATTACACTTCTGCACTCAACGACGTGAATCAAGCACTTGCCTCCGACTCCATTTCCATCGTCGCTCTTATTCAGCGGAGCAATATACTCGTTCACCTTGCAGCTACCGTCACGGGGCAGCAAAGCAAATCCTACTCTAGCTACGCTCTTGCATCACTGCAACAAGCCTCACGTCTAGCCCCAGACAACGCCTACGTGCTCTACAATGCGGGGTGTCTTCTAGCACAACAGGAAGCACATGAAAGTGCATTGCAATTTTTCACTCATGCCCTGCAAGTTGATGCACGTCTGCCTGAAGCTTATTACAATCGTGCCCTGCTCTACCTTCGCATGGGCGAGAAAGAAAAAGGATTCGCTGACCTAAGTCGAGCTGGACAATTAGGGCTGTACAAAGCCTATGCCTTGATTAAACAAAATCAATAAATTCACGTTTCTCCTCATCCGAACATTTTCATAACATAATACATTCACTCACCATGAAGATTTCTCTATTATTGGGATTCCTCACCATGGGGTATCTTTCAGCTACTGCTCAGAATAAATCTACTCCATATTGGCTTGACCCTTCTGTCAATCGACTCCATACGGAAGCGCCTCGGTCGGATTTCTTCGCCTATGAAAGCGTCAATGCAGCGCAAACGGCAAATAAGTTACATTCTGCCCGTTATCTTTCGCTCGAAGGGAAATGGAAATTCTGTTTTGTAAATAATCATCAAGACGCGCCAAAGGACTTCTTCCTTCCCACCTTTGACGATAGCAATTGGGAATACTTTCCCGTACCAGGTCTCTTTGAACTCAATGGTCATGGTGATGCCATTTATAAGAATGTAGGCTATGCTTGGGCCACGCAGTTTGCGCCAAATCCACCCTTTGTAGAAGAGAAAAACAACTACACGGGTTCCTATCGTAAGACCATTCACATTCCCTCCTCATGGAAGGGTGAACGAATCTATCTCCACGTAGGATCTGCCACATCCAATCTTTCAGTGTGGGTCAATGGCAAATTTGTGGGTTATAGTGAGGATTCTAAGTCGGCCGCTGAGTTCGACCTCACGCCTTACCTAATAGCAGGACAGGACAATCTTATTGCCATGCAGGTAATGCGTTGGTGTGATGGTTCCTATTTTGAGGACCAAGATTTTTGGCGCCTCACGGGTATTGCTCGTGAAGTCTATCTCTATGCCCGTCCGCAGAGTCATATCACAGATATTTTTATCACTCCCGACCTCACCCCCAACTATCAAGATGGCATTCTCAATATCCATCTTTCCACCACCCAATGCAAAGGTAAGCAAGCTCTACTAACGCTTACCGATGAGGCAGGAAAAGTAGTTCATACCGAGAAGATTCCCCTTAGCAACCAAGTCCATACCACGTGGAGCATAAAGAATCCTCTAAAATGGAGTGCCGAAACTCCACATCTCTATAAGCTTCGTGTCGACCTTACAGACGGCTCACGACTAATGGAGAGCCTTACGCAAAACATAGGATTCCGTAAGATAGAGATTAAGGGTTCTCAATTTCTCGTCAATGGTCAGCCCGTACTCATCAAGGGGGTCAATCGTCACGAAATTGACCCAGATGGAGGTTACGTGGTAAGTACGGAACGCATGCTGCAAGATATCCGTATCATGAAAGAGCACAATATTAATGCCGTGCGCACGAGCCACTATCCGAATGACCCACGTTGGTACGACCTCTGCGACCAATACGGACTATATGTAGTGGCCGAGGCGAATATCGAAACACACGGAATGGGCTATGGTGAGAAAACACTCGCTAAAGTTCCACGCTACGAACAAGTGCACCTAGAGCGTAATCGCAACAACACCCATGTGCTCAAGAATCATCCCTGTATTGTTACATGGAGCTTGGGTAACGAGGGCGGATATGGCCCCAACTTCGAGAAAGCCTACGACGAGGTAAAAGCCTACGATCCGTCACGTCCCGTACAATACGAAAGAGCTATTTTAGCACATGGTACAGACATCTATGCAGAGATGTACATCACCCCCGAACAATGTGAAACATATGCCAAAAGCACAAATACAAAACCCATGATACTCTGTGAGTATGCCCATGCAATGGGAAATTCTGAAGGAGGAATGGAAAAATATTGGGATTTAGTGCGAAAATACCCAAAGTTTCAAGGCGGTTTCATTTGGGATTTCGTAGACCAAGGCCTTCGAAGTAAGAACAAGCAAGGAAAGGAAATATATGCTTACGGAGGCGATTTTGGACGTTATCCTGCAAGCGACCATAATTTTAATTGCAATGGTCTCTTTAATCCTGATCGCCAAGCCCATCCGCATGCCGATGAAGCGCGTTATCTCTATCAGAATATATGGACTACGCTAAAAGATGCTCAGCAAGGAATAGTGGAAATCTATAATGAGAATTTCTTCCAAAATCTCTCTAACACATCGTTCAACTGGACCCTCTTCCGTAATGGAGAGCAAGTCGGCGCAGGCACAGAGGCAAACCTTCAAATAGAACCTCAAAAGAAATCTACACTACAAATTGAAGGATACAAGCTACCCACTGCCACAGGGGAATATGTACTACAAGTAGAATACAGACTCAAGCAAGATGAACCACTTCTCAAAGCAGGTCATCTCGTGGCAAAACAAGAGTTTATTATCTCCGACTATCGCTATCCCACCCTTTCAGCCACGCAAACGATGCAACCCATGCGCCCAGCTGTAATTCGTCTAGAACGGAAAGCTACGGACAAAGCGCCCAGTGTCAGTAAGGATGAACAGTTAGCCTGTATGAGCCTAAGCGCTAACCACACTACGATTACCATCAACAAGCAGACGGGGCTCATTGACTATCTCGACATAGATGGAAAGCCCATGTTTGAACAAGGATATTCTCTTAAACCCGATTTCTGGCGTGCTCCTACAGACAACGACTATGGAGCTTCGCTTCCCCAAAAGCTCGTTGCTTGGAGGAATCCTAAGATGGAATTGAAAAGTTTGAACGAGGAACGCGCAGGTCTTTGCCGAAAAGTAACTGCACAATATACTATGCCTAGCGTTGATGCCAATCTTACGCTTGTCTATACACTCACGCCTCAGGGACAGGTCATTGTAGAGCAACAACTAAAAGTCAATCCACAAGCAAACTCAAAGCCCATGTTGCCACGCTTTGGCATGACACTAGTGATGCCGCAGACATTCGATCGGATTCAATATTATGGTCGTGGACCAATAGAAAACTATGTCGATCGAAATGCATCCACTTTCATCGGTATCTACGATCAAAGTGTCAGCGAACAATATTCCCCCTACATTCGCCCACAAGAATGTGGTAACAAAACGGACGTACGTTGGTGGAGCGTTTACTCTTCAACTTCACCACAAGAGGGACTCACATTCACAGCTCCCCAACCACTGGAAATGACATCCATCCCCTTCCTTACCTCCGATCTCGACGGAGGTCCTATCAAGGAAGCACATCAAATTCATGCAGGCGACTTATCTCCCCGTCCTTTCACAGTGGTACACATTTCTAGCCGACAGATGGGGCTCGGGTGCGTAGACTCTTGGGGAGCAACAGCTTTCCCTGAATACCTAATTCCCTATTCAGATCAAGCATTTTCGTTTATCATCACGCCTAGCGCACATTGATATTTGATAAGTAGATACTCAAGAATCCCGTTTTCCCGAAGTTGGGGAAAACGGGATTCTTGAGTTATTCATCTATTTACGCTTTTTGTTCATCCTTTGCGCTTTTGCTCAACTCGTTGTTAGGTAGAACAAGCGGTTTGTATATATTTTGCTACTTATATTTGTCAATTTTGGTGGTAGGGGGGGGTAAATCATACTGTTTGTGTATTTTTTCTGCTTTTTTATTTGGAGGATAAAGTAGTAAATTCATATTTTTGATGCCGAAAAGTAACGAAAGTTTGTAAAGCATTAGTTGTTCATTTTGCAACGCTTTTTAAATTTTCGCTCCTCAGTTGATAGTAAACACTCACACTTTATTGCGAGTTGATTTTTTCAGAATGGCTCTTATCTTATTTATTAATGAGTCATTCCCCCACGAAAGCTTTAGTATTCTACTTATTATTTTAAGGACTGATAGCCCTTCGTTCCTACTTTTCACTTTTTACAAGCAAAATAATTAACCATATATAAACCAATTAACCTAACAAAAGATTATGCGAAAAACTACATTATTGACGTTGGCTTTAAGTGTGAGCGCACTTTTTGCGTCTGCACAAAGCACCACCGAAAAACCCAGCTTAAAGAATTTCGAGAGGGGCAAGGTGTACTCAATTAAGAACAAAACAGAAAAGGTCTATGCAGCAGCTATGCCCCAAACTGGCGATATGGCCTGCAGCAGTACACTTAACTTGGCTTGTTTGTTTACCATTACTCCTGTTGATGGTTCAGCTAATACATACACCATTAAGCCCTACGCTGACGACACAAAGGTGGTTTATTCTATCAAGGTGGCTAAAGCTAACAATACCGTAGGTATTAAGGCTGCTGACAATGCTGCTGACACAAAGTGGAAAATAGCAGAAATAGCTGGCGCCTCTGATTATGTATCTATTATTTCTGCCACAGCAACTGCTAAACAAACTGATTGCTATTGGAATTGTACCGGAACGAATGCCGATTGGAATTTGAAAGGTATCGGTGGCTACATGGCAGCAAGTGCCAATGGACGTTCACACTGGACAATTGCTGAGGTGTCAGATGCGGATATTGCAACTGCAAAAACCAATTTTGCTAACATCTACTCAACTATTCCTGCAGCCCAAATCAGCGATAAGTTGGGTTACTACTCACAAGCTTTGATTGACGAAGTTAAGAGTAATATTACATACGAAGCAGATGCTAAGACTGCTTATAATAGTGTTCCCCCCTTTGCTAACCTTGTCAACTTGCCCGTTGATGGTAAGGCTTACAAAATGTATGGCTTGTTCAGTGCAGTCGATGGTGTAAGAGCAAAAGCTTATTTGAAGAGCAACGAAAATGATGTGTTCATCATGCAAAAGCAAGCTGATGGCAGATACAAAATTGTAAGTTCTAAGGCCGACGAACAAAACTTTATCTATACAGGTAATGGAAGCCAAGCCGGTCAGAAAGTATCATTGTTCAATATTACGGTTCGTAGCCGTATTGATTTTGGTGCATTAAACTTGGTAACAGCTGAAAAATTCACTGCCAATGTATGTATTAGTAAAGATGGAAGCGCACTCGACCAGTATTCTACTGGTTCAGACAATAAAAATTTGTCAACCGAGTGGTACTTTGAGGAAGCTACCGACTACGCAGGTCACGCAGTAACCTTTACTGAAAGCACTGATGGTAAGGCTTATGCAACCCTCAACTTGCCCTTCGCTACCACCATCCCCGCAGGCGTAACCGCTTACAAAATGGTTGAAAACACCGGCTCAAGCGTAAAACTCGAAGTTTACAAAAACGAAAAAGAGGTTCTCCCTGCCAACACTCCCGTATTGCTCCAAGCTAACGAAGCAGGCAAAAAGACTTTCGCTCCTGCTACATACAAAGCACAAGAGACAACAGGCTTTAGCGGTACACTCGCTGCTACTGCTGTAACAGCTGCTAACACTTACATCTTGGCAAAGGACGGTGACGCAGTTAAGTTCTGCAAGCTCAGCACAACTAACAACACGGTAAACGCTAACAAGGCATACTTTACATTGACTGCCCCTGCTGCCAATGCATTGAACTTCGACTTTGGCGGTGTAGCTACTGGCATCGAAAACGCTGTTGCTGACAAGGCTAACAACGCGCCCATCTACGACCTCAGCGGTCGTCGCGTAATGAACGCTGTAAAGGGTGGCATCTATATTCAAAATGGCAAAAAGTTCGTAAAGTAATTTCTGTGCCATCGTATTAACCTAATAATGATTTTTTTGACCAAAATGAAAAAGACTTATATTACCCCCAATGCTACCGCAGTGCGTTTGTTTGCTGAAGAGGATTTGCTCACTATGAGCATCGAGCGTACTTCTACCGAAAAGGCTGGTACTGAAGCTCTCTCAAACAAAAAGGGTGGTTGGAACAGCTGTGATTGGTCGTCGGTTGACGAGGACTAATGTTTTTCTGTGCTTACTCGCTCTGCTGATTACGTGGCGTAATTTTTGTGGAGTTTAATTTATATTTTGCCACCGAGCTGAGGTTTCCCTTAGCTCGGTGGCTTTGTTGTACGCTCGGCATGAGCATTGTCTAATGGGTGCAAGTCCCGAGTAAGCCCTAATAGCGGGAATTACAGTATCAAGCCTACCAATGGGGAAACACTCGCAAGAGCTATTGGCGAACAGCGGGAAGTTACATATTAAGTAGGGCAATAACCAATGAGAGCTTGCGAAGAGCAGGATATGTTACTCAAGTTTCGGATTTAGCAAGGGCGGGCTGAAAGCCCAATGCTGCCCATAGCCCAGGGCAAGCGTAGCGACACCCTGGGTATCGCGTGTTGGAGCAGTCGCGCCCTGTAAGGGCAAAAGCTTTAAGACATGGCGCAGGTGTTGAAAATATATACATACGATGTTCCACTTTAAGACCGCTAAATCAGCTATCAAGTAAGAATAACAACATAAAGGGTTAAAGCTTTTGCCCTTACAGGGCGCGGAGACTCTACTATGCGGAAGCCCCAGGGTGTCGCTTCGCTTGCCCTGGGCTGGGTGCTCCATTGGGCTTTCAGCCCGCCCTTGTTAAATCCGAAACTTCAATATGTTATTTTAAAGGGTGAATATCTCGAATGGCACCCAAAATAGGAACCGCCGTATGCCGAACGGCACGTACGGTGGTGTGAGAGGTCGGTAAACACGAAAGTAGGAGATAAACACCTATGATTAGTGTTTACCTCCTACTCGATTAGGAGAATTGTGGCAGAAAAGAGAAAAATAACAGGAATAATGGTATTTGCTCAATTCATGGTGATTTGTAATTTTGCCATCATAAACCAAATAAAACGAAATTCCTATGTATATAGAAAACATCTATTCCCCCTCTGACGTAAAGAGACTAAGCATCAGCGAACTCAATGTTTTGGCAACAGAAGTGCGCCATTATCTACTTCAGAAACTCTCCAACCATGGAGGCCACATAGGTCCGAATTTAGGCATGGTAGAAGCTACCATCGCGATGCATTACGTGTTTCACTCTCCCGAAGATAAAATCGTTTTCGATGTAAGTCACCAAAGCTACACTCACAAGATGCTTACAGGCCGTAAGGAGGCTTTCATTCAGCCAGCCGATTACGACAACGTTTCGGGCTATACCGAACCATCTGAAAGTGTTCACGACCATTTTGTTATAGGACACACCTCTACCTCTATAAGTCTAGCCTGCGGATTAGCTAAAGGACGTGATCTCCAGCATGGAACAGAGAATGTCATTGCCGTTATTGGCGATGGATCTTTAAGCGGAGGCGAAGCTCTAGAAGGTCTCGATATGGCTTCAGAGATTGGCACGAATCTCATTATCATAGTGAATGATAATCAAATGTCCATTGCCGAGAATCATGGCGGACTTTATCGCAATCTGCAAGCCTTGCGTGAATCGAATGGTAACTGCTCATGCAATCTATTCCGAGCCATGGGTTTGGACTATCTCTACGTGAACGATGGAAACAACATCCCCTCTCTGATTAAGGCCTTTGAACAGGTAAAAGATATCAATCACCCCATTGTCGTACATATTAACACATTAAAGGGTAAAGGCTATCACTTTGCTGAAGAACAAAAGGAACGTTTCCATTGGGGATTTCCTTTTGTAATCGAGACAGGAGAAACAAAAAAAGAATACTTGTATGGGCCAGACTTTGGCAATTTTACTGCCAATCTTCTACTCGAAGAGATGCAAAGAGACGAGCGAGTTGTTGCGCTCACTGCAGGCACACCGGGCATTTGGGGATGGACACCTGAGATGCGTAAAAAGGCAGGCAAACAGTTTGTTGATGTGGGCATTGCTGAAGAAACTGCAGTAGCCATGTCAAGCGCCATTGCAAAACGAGGAGGCAAGCCCGTATTCGGCGTACATAGTTCGTTTCTTCAGCGCACCTACGACCAGCTCTCTCAAGATCTATGCATAAATGACAATCCTGCTACCATCGTAGTCTTCGGTGGAACGCTATGCGGTCTCAACGATGTGACCCATCTTGGTTTTTATGACATCTGCTTGATGAGCAACATACCCAACCTCGTGTATCTAGCTCCCACCTGTCTTGCAGAATATGAAGCCATGCTCCGATGGTCCATCCATTATACGAAGCATCCTGTTGCTATTCGTGTGCCCGCCGTTTCTCTTTCGACAACCAACGATACACTTCCCGAAGCTGATTATAGCTGTCTCAATCGTTACCAAGTCACTCACCAGGGAAGCCAAATAGCCGTAATCGCTTTAGGTGGATTCTATGGGCTCGGAAGGCAAGTTGTTGATGCTTATAAAGAAAAGAACATAGATGCCACACTTATCAACCCACGCTACATCACTGGACTTGATACCGACTTACTAGAAAATCTCCGAGCCAACCATCACACGGTTATTACGCTAGAAGATGGCCAACTAGATGGTGGATTTGGTGAGAAAATTGCTCGCTTCTATGGTAATTCTGAAATGAAGGTTCGCTGCTATGGAGCTCGCAAAGAATTTGTTGACCGCTTCCAATATGATGATTTTCTTAAAAGTAATCATCTCACGGCACAACAGATTGTCAATGAATAAAGGGGGGTCCTATAAATTCTGAAATTTATATCCAATTCTGATGTGCGAGAAGCGCCCTAAACATAACCGAGCTTTCTCTGTAACTTAAACAGCACCAAGAGCGACGTTTCTCCGCTTTAGAAATGAATAATGGGCTAGGAATCGATTCCATTTAGAATGTTTTTTTCAAGTAGGAGGTAAACACGAATCACAAGTGTTTATCTCCTACTTCGTTTTTCTCCCCCCTCCTCTGGTATTGGATGAGAATTGCCCTCCTTTCTTAGCTACTATTGTCTTTCTTCGAGGCACGTAAATTCTACTTTCTGCATAGGTAGAATCATCCCCTTACGAACGGGGGATATGTAAATTGCGAATGGAGTGTTCCGAACTTCGTCATTATCATGCTAAAACCTAGGTTATTTCGTTTCTATTTGAAGACTTACCCATCGTTCAATGGGCGCAGAGAAAACGCATTATAATAATATCGTGTAGTAAGCAATGTATTCTAATATAAA
>ERZ1026901.1392-NODE-1392-length-14044-cov-3.901637_pt1 | contig 14044 bp, 7 predicted proteins | sample MGYA00380179_ERZ1026901 | MGnify/ENA primary metagenome ERZ1026901 (study PRJEB33269, sample SAMEA4719815) | human gut metagenome | biome: human-associated habitat; feature: organic feature; material: feces | place: Cameroon | collected 2013-10 ... | reverse complement strand
GCGGTGGTGTGGAAGGACGGCGGGGCCTAGCCCCGCCTCCTATCCGATCGGCCGGGGTGGCCTGCTTTTGCTGGCTTCGGCATCGATTCCGAATGTTTATTCAGCCGAGAATGGCTTAAGCACGCGCTTAATGCGGATTTCCATCTTTTTGCAGGGTCTCAGCTTGTCATCGTAAAGGCCGACCTCAAACTGACCGGCAGGCTGCTGGTACCAGTCGAGACCTCTGCCGAGGATGATCTCCCAGCCGGTATTGGTGACAATGCGGCGGTCGTGAAGGTCCTTGTTGGATGTATCAATATCAAGCACTATGTCAAAACGCTTCAGACTGTCCGTCAGTTCCTGCAGGCGGTCAACCCACTGCTTGAGATCGAATTTTTCATCGTCGGTATCAATGGTTGTGATGAGCCTGATTTTCCGGATGGTCTGAGTGCGTACAGCACATTCGCAGAAACGGACAAAGTTACGTACCTGGTAAGACATCCGGATATAAGGATCTTCAAGGCAGACTTCAGCGGCTCCCTGTAAATAGGGCTCAATGATGTCCTCGTAACTGATGCCGACAGCATCCGATTGGATGGAGTAGTCCCTGGGTTCCAAAACGGCAGCAGGGTTAGCGCAGTGTTCGCTTTTGGGTGCCGGCGTAGGAACGTACGAGGTGAGCGGCGGCTGCAGATTGAGTATCCGGTCGGACAGCTTCCCGGTATCTGTTGTTGCGGACGTGAGCGTTTTTCTTTCAGGATGCTGTGTTGCCTGAGCGTCCTTCGATTCCGGGCAGTAAACAACTACCTGGTTGCCTTGAGTGTCAATAAAACTCAGGTTGATCTTTGCAAACTCTTCGTCCGGTTTGCGTTTGTTCATCTGCTCCTTCACACGGCGCCGGCATTCAACAGCGTAGCGCGTGTATTCATCAAACTCAGCATCTGTAACCTTGTTGTCCGGATGCAGAATTTTCAGAAAAGCACAGAGGGTTTTCTTGATGCCTTTTTCATCACGGCCTTCAATTTCCGGACCGGCTTTCAGGCGCCGGTTGACTTCTTCATAGACATTGACGTGTTTGAAGAGGTAGTGAAAGGCTTCTGCCAGATAGTCTGAGATAAATCCGAAACGGTTGGTGAGGTACTCACTGCCCATTTTCGGCATTTCCCAACCGGGAATGTACGCTGCAAAGCGGTCCATTACCGCAAGGTCAAATTCTTTGGGCATCGGCTGGAAGAGATCATGGTCAGGCGAGTTGACAATCTGCGGAATCGAGAGGTCCAGATTGCCGACAAAACTCAGACCTGCATTGGCAATAACTTCGGTGCCGCGGGAAAACCGGCCGTTGGCCATGTAGTCCTTCATGATCTGAATGGTATCGGGATCCTTGATGCGGATGCCCGCGACTTCATCAAACGCGACCGTGTCCCAGAAAGACACCAGTCCAGGACGGCGTCTGGCATTGTTGTAAAACAATGTCGACTTGGTTGACTGGCCGCCGGAAATAAGCGTTGCATACGGGGAAAATTCACTGAAGAAATAACTTTTCCCGGTACCCCTGGGGCCGAGCTCGATGTAGTTGTAATTGGCTTCAGCAAGCGGAGCCATGCGTGCAATGAAGTGGAATTTCTGACGTGCAGTGAGTGCCTCAGGCGCCAGGCCGACTGATCGCAAAATCAGATCAAGCCATTCATCGCGCGAAAATTCGCCACGGTGGGCGGCATACCCTTCAAAGTCAAAGCGGGCCAGCTGAATGGGGCGTAGGTCTTCAATATAAAAGCTGTAGTTGTCCTCTTCCACTTCGTTATAGGCAACGGTAACTTCTGCCCAAATGCCGCCTTCCAAAAGCCTCTGGTTGTCCTTGAAGAACTTTTCATTGACGGCGATGCGTTTGGACCCGAAGTTTTCAAGTGTGGCCCAATGCCGGCGGTCTTTTTCGACATACTGGACACTGGCTTTGTCAATGAAACGGAAACGTCCCTTTGTGGATACGCAGGATTGCGCGGCGTTGGACTCGTCTGCCCGCACGTAGTGCTCCTGCAGAGTTTGAACAACGGCTTCAAGCCCGTCGTCAATTTCCTCTTCATCGTCCGTGGCGCAGAACCGGGCCAGTAAAAACTCCAGTACAAACGTCGGAACATTGGTTCCTTTTTTGATGCGCTGAACCAAGTCTTTGCGGACAGTTTTTCCGAGATAGAGGGCATTGACCTTTTCGTCCAGAGCGTCCTTTTGATATGTCATTGCGTAAGCTCCACTTCCAGCGATGTACGTGCAAGTTTCTTTTCTGTTTCAGCATCCACAGCACTGACTTCAATCGTGCGTTTCGACTCTCCGTTGTTATTCAGTCTGATGCGGAATTCAATGTCCTCACCGGTGACGGTCAGTGTGTCAGCCGTATTGTCCAGTACGTGACCGACCGGTTCTTTTGCGCCTTTTTCCGTAATCTGAATGCTGATGCGGCGTTCGGAAATCGGCAGATTTGAAAGCCCGGGGTTGATGACTTTCAGAATGATTCGTGCAATCAGAGTGGTTTGCCGGGGTTTCTTGGGGATAAGTTCCAGCTGAGGTATGCCGTTTGCGGCCTTGGAGGAATTGCTCTGCTGTCCTAGTTGAATGGTGATGACGGGAACCACCGCTTCCTGCAGAGAAACTCCGCCGTGAAAATAGCTTTTGCCTGTAGCGTAGGCGCAAAGGGCCATGGGGAAGGCTGCCTGGGGTACATTGGTCTGTATGCCAAGTTGCGCTGCAGGTAATACACAGTTATGCGCGTCTGAGGCTCCTTCGCCCAAGAGAAAGCGTTCATGAGTTGCTACCCATGTACCGGCAGGTTTGCTGCATTTGTCGCTCTCGGTCAGGGCGAGATTTAAACCAAAGCCGTGATCAGTGGCAATCACGATGTCGGAAAAGTGCCCTGACTTCGCAATTTTGGTGACAGCGGTTGTCAGTTTTGAAATGGAATTTTGAATTGTTTCCTGAAGATCGGCCCCTTCGGTCTCAAGCAATGTATCGATGTCGTCATAGCGTACGCAGAGAAGGTCTGCGCCTTCCATTTGCTTGGGTCTGCGGATAAGGTCTGCAAGAGTGATGTGCTTGAAACGGTCGCCGAAGCGCTTTTCAAAGAGGTGCATACGGTCTTTCACGGATTTCAGCGGCGTACCGTCAATTTTGACCGTGAGAGTTTTCTCGCCGTAATCAGTAGTAATTTGCAGCAGTTCACCATTTGGCAGAAGAGACGCCTTCCCGACGACGGTGATGGTCGGCAAAGCCGCACAAGCTGCGCTTATGACAGGCGAAAAATTCTCCAGATTTTTAGCAAGTAAAACCCCCAGTTCGTAGCGCAATGCATCGACAATGATGAAAGCTACTCGTCGCCCATGTTTTAAGAGAGGATCAATTTTGACCTTAAAGACGGATTGATTGCCGGCAACATCCGACGCAGGCCATCCCTCGGCCTTGAGTGCCTGGATGAACTGCGTATGTTCCTTTTGCCGGATGGAACGGTAACGGTCAAAGAGCTTAAATTGGAGTTTTTCTGCTGTTTCGCTGCAGACGGCGTCATCATCTTCTGTTTGAAGATGCAGGACCGCCTCTGAAAATTCCCGGGCGGCTCTGTCGCATTCACTGCCTGTATTGCTGTACGTGTTGATGATGTTTTTTAAAGTGGGTGCGCAGTTTGCTTTTAGCGAGGTTTCGAGTGAGTCCATGCTCCTGCCAAACTCAAGAGAAGCTTTTGCGGCGGCAACGAAAACGTCGCAGTCATCAGTCCAAAAAGAATCGGAAAGGCAGGTTAGGTATTGTTCGATGTCACCGGTAACGCCGGCAGAAAGTATCCGGCAGACTTTGTGTTTGAGAGCTTGTGCTTCTTGCGGAAAAGTGCAGCGGGTTTGTTCCAGAGTGATATCGCCTACGGTTGAACCGATATCAAGATTATCGGCTGTATGTCGGGCATATTCTTCATAGATTGACTGAACATGCCGTGTGTTGCGCAGAGCATTAACGACATCGCAGACGAGTTTTCTGCTGTCCTCGGGCGGCAAAGAAAGGTTGCTGAATGCATCCGGGGCGTTGTTGCCGCGTGCCGTCATAAATTCGGTCATCAGCGCAGAGCACCAAAGGTCCTGCTTCAGTTGATCTGTGCTTTGTTCTGTCGGAAGATCACGACCGAGTATGACTTTTGCAAACTTCTGAATCTCAGGAAGCCCTTGCCGGTATGCGTCTTCAGTTGCCTGCGTAAGAAGCCATCCTAAAATGCCCTCCTCTGATTTTTTTCCGCTTAAGCCCTGAAGTATGGGCCAGGAAGCCGGACCCTCAGCAAACAGGGGTTCGATCAGGCTGAAGTCAGGCTCTCCCCGCGAGAAGAGTTCGAGAACGGCGGCAGACTTCTTGGGAAGTGCCTGCAGACAAATTTCTTTGTACGAGTCAGACGGCTTTTCCGGAAACGCGGCGCCTATTTCAGCAAAGGCAGCCAGGGGATCCTCGCGTTTTTCTTCATCGCTTTCCGGGATTTTCCGGTGCGCGGTCAGAACCACTGCGGTTTTAAGCCCTTCCTGCAGTGACATTTCCGTCGCTTTTAAGGCAGTCGTCAGACGTATTGATGTGTCAAAAAAGAGGGCTTTCTGTTCCCGCGCAAGTTCTTCGGCCAAAGGGAGGAGGCGGCCGGATTCGTCATACACAACGAGCAGGCGGTGTTCCTGCAGACAGGCTCTCATCCTTGAGAGAATGATTTCTGCGATTTTCATGAGATGGCTTCCTTGCCGGATTCCTTATCGGGGAACCAGCCGCGGTTTTTGTGAGCAAGCCTGATGGACGGATCTTTCCGGCACAGTTGTTTGACGCGATCCGGGTAGAGATCGGCCGCGGTTTCACTCCAGTCGAGGCTTCCGGCTTCCAGTGCTGCCTTCGTTTTTTCAAGGCGTTTCAGCCACTCTTTACTTTGAATCAGGGGCATGAACCGCACGGCATTAATTGCCACGCCGTCGTCAAAATGAGGCGTAAAAGCTTCTGCTAGGCGATGCAGGTGGTTGCGCAGATTGTCGAGTTCAGAAATGAGCTCAGCTTTCTTTTCGAGCTCCTGCCGTTGCACAGTGGTCTTGTTTTCAGTGCTTTGCAAACCCGCGTAGAGACGCCGTTCAGCTTCAAGTCTGGGTTCTACGAAGTTATTGAGCGCTGCATACAGCATGTCGGCGGAAAGCCTGGGGTAGTAGAACCAAAGGGTGTAACTGCCGGAGGTTGTTCCGACAGGCCAGTAGATCGGAGCGATACGGTTGGCGGCAGAATACAGCTTAAGGTGAAAACTGAAAAACTCTTTTTTCAGCCATGTTTCGACATCAAGGTCATCACCCTGACCGCACTTTTTGAGAATTGCTCGTACGGCAGATGTGAGATCCAGTGGGTGTGCCGGATCCATAACGAAGATGCCGTTGTTGCTTATGAACGGTTGATTGTCTTCCGGCAACCGGCCGGGGGCGCGTTCGGGGTACGCTGTAAAGGGAATCCTGGACTCAGGAACAGCACGTTCTCCGAGGGCTAAACGCAGGTCAAAGCGGCCGAAGGCAACACCGACGGCCCAACTGATCAGACGCCCTTTTTGTTCCGCATCATCGGGAACCGGCAATTGACGGGATTTCTCCTGCTTTGCGAGGACTTTACTGTGCAGACCGTAAATTTCATCAGCTTTGACATCAATTGCAGTCTGTGTGTCAGCGATGATTTTTAGTTCAGCGTTCCTGTCCAGGATTCCGGCAGCGGTCTGGATGATTTCCGGCAGTAAAAAAGCGCGGGATTCTTCGTTTACAGAATCCAGCTTTTGGCGGGCCTGAAAGTTTTTGTCAGCCCATTGGGCGAGCTGTGTCTGATTGGTTTTGTTGAGCTTCGGGAAAGGAGTTGCTGACAGCATGCCGCATTCATACCGGGAATTCCCGACGGCCATTTGAAGCTGAGCAGCAATTAAATTTTGAAATGCCCGGCTGTTGAGGATTGCTGACGTGGCAGAAAGTGTTTCAGGATCATTGTCTCCGACAAAAACGCAGTTTCCGCCACGATCGAAGATTCCGTCTCGCGGAAATTCGCGGAGTTCAAGAGAGTTGGCGCGAAGAGTCCAGGTCAGGGCGGGGCGTGCATAAAAAGGTTCATTACGAACAACAGAAGCGGAAGAGGCCTTAATTTCTTCCCCTGAATGACTCCAGTTGATGACGGTGGAGACGTTACCGTAAAAAGGCCGTGCTTCGCCACCTTTGGACAATGGAATCCATGCCTTGGAAGCGGATTCCACTTCAGTGTTAATCCGGATAAAACGTTCGTTCTCTCCGGTTGTCAATCCTTGCTTTGTAACCAAAGGCTGTGATGCAACGTTGTCGTACAGGTGCAAGATCTCATTATCAATGTTGTAAGCAAGGGCCTTCCCAGGAGACCTGACAAAATCATTAAGTTTTTTATAGGTTTGTTTGGAAGGATCACGTAACTCTTCTGCTGACAGCAAGGCTTTGTCGGCATGTAGGGCATTGATAAATACAGTATCTTCATCCTTAGATCCATTTCCAAGGACATAGGCAGCAGCTTCAACTAGCGCATTGTCCATGACCCCGGGCCCTAAATCTAAGAAGACCGGCATATTGGCGTTGCCAAAGAGAGTGCGTTCGCGCCATCTTTCAGAGCTTCCCTGGAAAAAGATGGTTCGCGAGCTGATGGCTCCGACGCACCCGTGTTGTGACAGCAGTGAGAGCATACGCAGCACAAACATCCCGATGATTTCTTTTTTGGTTGACGGGTAGAGTTTGCCCAAGGCATCGCGGCTACCGTCGGCAGGCGAGCCAAAGGGAGGATTCATCACAATGGCGTCAAAGTGTAAAGTGCAGAGATCGATAAGCTTCAGACACTGCATTGCATCACGGACAAAGAGTTGTTCCTGAAATGAGTGCCCGGCTTCTTCGATATATAGGTTTAAGGCAGACCTTACGGCGTCTCTCTGATTCTCCCATTGCGTAGTTTCCAAACCAAGAGAAAGTTGGGTTACTTCTTCCCCCAGCAACGATTGCTGGGCATTATTTTGTGCCACAAGCGCTTCCTGCACAGAGGCGAGACTCCTTTCCAGCGGAAGCAGAATTCCGGTCTCAGGAATGAGTGAAAGGGAACCCTCGGAGAGGGCTTTGTAGCCCGCGGCAGCCCTTTTTGTCAGTCGGCTTTCGATGGTTCGTGCAAGGTCTTTTTCCGGGGGTGGTGCAACTGCAGCCACGACGTTCCCGTTGCCAAGACTCGGGCGTTTTGCCGCGGGAATATTCTGTTGCTGAAGAGAGCGCTGTGCACGTAACCAGAGAGCAAGAGAGGCAATCTGGGTGGCTCTTACATCAATGTCGACACCGTACAGGTTGTACTTGATGATGAGACGGGGAACATCAGCTAGGAATGCTGCTTTGCTGTCGTAGGCTTTACGCAGCGGCAATTCGCCCTCAGGAATCAGCGAAAGCCGATGCTCCGGATCGGCTACTTCCCAGTCCCAGCACTCCTCATAAATGGTTTCCAGAACATCAAAGGCGTAGAGTCCAAAGTGCATTGATCCGCAGGCGGGATCGAGGATACGCAGACTTCTGGGATCTCTGAGCATCACAGGGAGCTGACTCTCAGAAACATCAAGTAGCAATGAACGGCACTGTTTTAAAAGGCGAGTGCGTCCGTTGGTTGACTCCGCCCAAAGCCGACCGAGTGTGTTGTCAATTAAAAACTCGACAACGTAGCGCGGGGTAAAGAACTGATTGCGGACGGCAAGCTCGTAGGAGTTACGGGGATTTTTGTTCTGCTGTCCCCGCATCGTCGAGAAGTCTTCGTCACTGTTGAAGTACTGAAAGATCCATCCGATGGTTTCGTCTTCGGCCCAAAATGACTTTTCTTCTCCGGTCGAGCACAAATCCCCGGCATTGATTTCAGCCAGTACAGCGGTCAACGCTTTTTCCCGCAAAAACAGCAGTCCGAAGGGAAGTGTCCTGTCAAAGATTTGCGGAAGATCCTGGGCAAGTTCATCGAAAACGGATTTCAGATACTTTTCGTACGCAGCAAACTGACTGCCGAGTGAGACTCCGACTGCAAACTGATAGTTCAGAAAGCCTGTTGACTGCATCCCGCTGCTCAGTGAAGGCATCAGAACGCCGCGTTCTTCAGCCATTCTTACGGCGCACAGACGATGCAGTGTTGTCTGTGTTTGCTCACGCAAAATGCGGCGCAGAACAAAGATGCGGTCGTCTTTTGCTGCATTGGATTTTTGCGCGAGGTAGTGTTCATAGATTTCCCGCAAATCAGAGGCAGTCTCAAACAAGGTTGTGTTGAGATGCCGAAGATCCGACAGTTCTGCAATGGTACCCGTCTCCGGGTCCATACCGAAGATGCTTTGCAGCTGACTGCAGAAGTCATCCTCAATAATGCCCCGTACGCGCTTGACAAATTTTTGAAGGCGGTCGCGGGCTTGCTTGGTAAATGCCATGCTTTACTCCTCGAGCTCAACCTTGATTTGTTCAATATTCGGCATCTGTGCAGCCAGCTCCTGCAAGCGCTTAATGAGGCTTTGCAGGGACGCAGCATCACGGATGGTGGAGGGAATCCTGATGTTGCGGGTGGTTCTGACAACGGGCTTATGACTTGATGCCTGAATTTTCCTGGCTTCTGTTTCGAGTTCATCACCGCTCTTTCGAAGTTCATACAAAGCGGTGTTCAGTACTCCTACTGAAGCGTTCTGTGACGGTGCAGAAGGCAGGAGGCTCAGTAATTGGCGGCGTCCGGCTTCTTCCAGGGCATATAAGTCGGCAAGTTCTTTGACTTTGTTTTGATATTCCTGCAACAGCTCGTCATATTCATCCTGCTTTTTCTCCTTCTGGTCATGTTCAGCTGTTTCCGCTTGTTTTATAAACCGTGAAAAAGGAGTGATGTCGTCAATGAATGTGGTCTTCTGCAAAGACTCTTGAATGGTGTGATAAGCCTTTTTCAGGGGAGTTTTAATTTCCTCGGGATAGTCACTGATTTTTGCGGCGCTCTCTCGGACCCTGGCGATAAGGCTAAAGAGATCTTTGTTCTTATCCGTCTGTATCAGCCGGTTGAGCCATGCTAAATCGGCTTCAAAAGTTTGGTCCGGAGAGGATACAGCTGAGAGAAAGTCTCTCAAGTCTGTGGAGTTTCGCAGCTTGTCCAGGCTGTTTTTGAGTCTTTGCAGAATTTGAGTGCCGCCCAGGCCATTGTTCTCCAAATGAGTAAGGAATTGTGTGGATTCAGTGTATTTCTGTTCCACAAACTGATTAGCGGAGCTCAGAATGTCACGCTCAGAAATGGGAATGCCAGCAATTCCCTGGTTGGTCAGAAAGTTTTGGCAATCCATCAGCTGATCATCGTTCAGACCATCCTCGCGTAGCCTGATACCGATCATTTTGAAGTTTCGCGGTGAAGAGAAAGCGTCTTCAACGGCTTTGTTAGCAGTCAGGTAGCGGCGGCCTGAAATGTTCAGTTTGATTCTGCCTGTCACAAAAAGCGCCGCAAGAATGTACTGGGTTACTTCTTTGGCCCAACCGTAGGGCGCTTTTGTATAGGAATCGAGAAGAGCGCCGCCTTGAGTTTCGTCTTGCCTGTTGAGAAGATCGCAGACTGAGGCGCAGGCAGGATTATCCCGCAACTGCAGCTGACCTGACTGAGTGTCGATGAGCTGCAGCGGGTCGGCTTTCTTATCCAGGGGCCTGTTGGGCGAAGCCTGCAGTAGCAGCTTTGCGTCACCGGTTCTCATGGTTGCTGCGGCCTGATTGTACTTGTCATAAATACGTTGACCAAGGTTTTCAAGTTTTGCCTTCATCTGGCTGATGAAGGTGTTTGAACCCGGAGTCAGCGCTCTGCTCGTGCCTTGGCAGATGACTTCCCCTTCGCTCAGAGATTGTCGAAGTGACTGTACAAGAAAATCATGGTCTCGCTGAGCCTTTAGATTTTGATCGTTCACATAGGCCCGGTACTGAAAGTTTCTTTGTTTCGTCTGGGCCATGTGTTTTGATTTCAGGATTTCGGTGAGCTGTTGGTCCCAATCGTCCGGGCGGGGCGAGAGCAGGTACACAGTGCTTTGCTGGGCATAACTGTCAGATGTAACGCGCTTAGTTAAATCACTATTGCCGGCACCCCGCGGATAGAGAGCGAGAGAGAGACGCAACGGAGAGGTTTCGTCAGATTTAATTGCATCCGGACGGTCAAAGTAGAAGAGACTCGTACCTACAGAGAGACCTGTATAAGGCTGGATCTTTAAAACGTCTTTAAAGACTTCAGTAAAAATTTCTTTCTGCAGTGCCTCCACATCAGACGGCAACGGGGTGTAGTCATTACGTTCCTGATCAAGTCGTTCTTCTGCCTCAGTCAGGTAATGGTAGGAGCCGTCAGCATCATCTCCGATGGGAATCGAGCGGTCTGTCGCCATGCGTTGCAGAATATTTTTAACTTCGTCGCAGGATAAAGAGGCTTCCACCGAATCCTGCATCAGGGCTGTAATGTTATCCGGGGACGCATTGAATTCAGGTAATAAGGTGACAACTGCAAGCGTTTTGGCTACGCGGGTGTACTCGTCATTGTTCTTATAGGCTTCGAGGGTTTTGCTGACAGCATACATGTGGGGCTTATTGCTTGCCCCCATGTCAGTGTGCAGGGCATCGTAGAACCAGACGCCGGAGGCCAGCGTGCCGCATGGACGGCTGATAAGGCCGTCTTCATGCATGCCGTTGACGTGACCGCCGGTCAGAATGTCCTGGATTACTTTTATGGCCGAGCGCAGTGCCACACCGCCTCGATTTTTGGCCAGTTCTCTCAGAAGGTTCAGGAGGAGTGAAAAGTGTACGGGGAGGAACGGATAGTAAAGTCCGAATGAACTCTCGTTAAGCGGATAGGGAGAGTCGTAGGCAGTGTTATTGCTGAGCTTTGTGCGGGAAATAAGGCGCGGACCGAACTCCGAAAACGTCTTCTCCAAAAGAGTCTCGCCCTCGGGGCTTTTTTTCAAAAGGCGACGATAACAGATTTCGGCGATATCGCTGCTTTCCAGATTAATCTGTAAAGGAAAGCGGTCTTTGAGTTTGTAGAGGTAAGGACTGTTGACGGCTGTTTGTTCATTCGTATCGGTCAGCATCTGCTGAGCAGTTGCTATGAGCAGTGCACTGCCCCCCCCCTCGAAATTGCAGTCCCGCAGGCTCTCGGCAATACCCTGCATATCCAAAATGAAATTTTGGTTGTTTCCGACGTATTGTCCGACCTCATCAATGACGAAGAGAATATTGGCACAGGCTGTTTTTTGGCGGATGATCTTGAGAATCTTTTGTACTTTTTCTCTGACGCTGAGGTCCAGGTGATCCTTGGAATTAAAATCAAAGGCCACCTCAGGGTACATCTGTTGTGCAATTTCTTTTGCCTGAGGTTTTGCAGCAATCGACTGATTGTGATATTCCTCCCAGCGGGGACAAATCTCCAACAGCTCTTCCCAGCGGCCGTCAGCACGGACATGTTCTTCAAACTCAGCTATCAGCTCAAAGCCGCTGTATCCGGCCCAGCGTCTGACGTGTGCTAAAAGAGTGTCAGATACGGGGAGTTTTCCTACGCGGGTATTTTCCGTTGCCAAATCCAGCATGATGACAGTTGCGTTGAAGCGCTTTGTGAGGGTCTTCAGCCGCTGACGAACATCTTTTTTCTCGATCTGATCCGCAAGATAGTCAGCAAACGGCCGACCGTCGATCAAAATATCCTGATCAAAGGCGCAACCAAGGTATTTCGTAAAAGATGATTTACCGGAACCGTAAAAGCCGCTCACCCAGGCTCCAGTTTCACTGAGGTTGCCGTTCATGGATTGTTCAATCCATTCGAGCACTTTTTCAAGGTTTTGGCTGATGTGCTCGGTTACGACATATTCCTGGATTTCGGTTTTCAGATTGGCTTGGCTGTTAACCTTGTAGCCAATCACCATTTCCACTTTTTTCTCAACCTGCTCAGGGTTAAGGAAAACATTACGGATGATTGTGTTCATAAGACAACTCTTAGAATTCAGGTATGTTCAGGTGCTCGGAGTGGTAATTACCGTCGACTTCATAAAAGTTGAGGAATCTCAACCCTGTCCTGCCCTCTGCTTTACCGGGATAAAAAAACAACGTGGGGCAGACGAAGCTACCGCTTAACAGACTTTCGATACTCCCGGGGCGAAGGATTTGGTGTAGAGATTCAAAGCCACTTACCAAAAGCACTGGGTTGTGGATGCTTTCGGTGCTTTGCAGAGTCGAACGCAGAGAGTCGATCAATAGGTTCTCTTTCGGGGAGTTGGTGATGATTTCAAAAAGGTTGGTCATCAACTCTGTCTGATCGAGAGCAGTTTCATCAGCTTGTTTGATTACAGACCAGGAGGGACTATTTTCCAGAGCAGACCACAAAGCATCAGTGACGCTGAAGGCAACGGGAGTCATCCCCTGCGATTCCATATATTTCGAAAGTGAACGCCGAAATCCCGCCATTTCCACTGTGCGCTTGGGGTCATAAACCAGAAACCACACAGGTTCATAACTGTTTGAGTTGACGAAACGCGGTTGCAGCAAGCGTTTACAGAGATCTGTTTTGAATTCATCAAGAGACATAGTGGTCCACCGCTGCTGACAAAGAGTCAAATCTCCAGACAACAAGGCCTTTCATATCGTCAGGAATGACGAAATAAGAACCAAAGTATGACTGAGTTAAAAAACCTTTCACTGCTTCGGGTCCGAGCCCGTACAGTGGCCAGTCCTTGTGACTGCAGATATCTGAGGCCGTTTTGAGGCCTCGGTCTTTGAGCTCATATGCGAGAAACAGGGCTATTTCATTCAAGAGTTTGGGAGGAGTGATTTTCCAGCCGGTGCTGTTTCGCTTGATTAAATGAAAACCTGCACAAACTGCAGAAAGACTTCTGGTCGCACGATTGAAACGGCTTTCTGTCCACTTTCCGCCGCCAATGCCTTCGGAAACAGCCAGAGACAGGAATGCGCTGAGAATGTCTGCAGTGATCTGTAAATCTCCGTGCCTGACTCTCGGCCAGTATTCTTTAATCAAAAAGTCAGTAAGCATCGCTTCACAGCGTGCCGTCAGTAAAAAACAGATTTGCTCAACGGCAGCTGAATAAAGTGTATGCCGAGCTTGCTTCAGTGTTTTAGTCCACGGCAGAGCCTCTTCTGACAAAAAACGAAGCTTGAATACTTCACTGACAGCATGCCTCAAAGAGCTTGCTGAAAATTTAGCTTCGCGGCCTTCGCTGAGCATCTTTTCATAAATCTCAGCAGCATCCATACCGGGTTTCCAATAGCCGAGGATTTGCATGCAACGATCAACCGCTGCGCCACTGTAGTTCAGAGTACGGCAATAGTAGCCCGGACCTCTCATTTGACGGCCTCGTCCTGCATCAGAAAATATGGAAAGCAACAGGTCAGTCCTTTGCTGGCGGCCAGGTACAGGGCAGCCATCTTCGGAACAGAGCCGTAGATATTCTCCGGCGTCGCAATTCCCAAGGAAACAGCTCCGTTGAGTGACGAAACAGGTGCTTGCTTGCTGGCAAGAGTGCCCAAAAATTGTTCGGGCGTCTCCGGAGCGGAAAAGACTGCATCAAAAGCAGCTTTTCCTTTATCTTTGTTGAGGTAGCGACGCAAGTCCTGCTCAATCTCGGTTTGAAACCGGAAAAGATGTTGGGCCCGGTGTGCTACCGCATCACGATGAACAAGTTTGGCTGATTCCGAGACAGCACTGAAGGCGGCTAATCGCCATGTCTTGGGAAAGAGCTGCTTTAATATGTTCAGTCGTCTGGCTGAACAGATGTCTGACTGCCACCAGCCGGCTTTTTCTCCGATGGCAGCCACGGCCAGCCGTAACTGCAGGAGATTGGTCAGCCGGGCTTCGTTTTCGTTGTTATTCATCACAATCTCTGGGGGCCTTACTGCCTCAGGAAAAATTCACGGCTTCCATTGTAAGGAAGCCCTGCGAATGAATCACGGTTTTAGGGTTCTGACGTCGGCTATCAGTTCTTCAAGCACTTCCGGCTTTGTCGACCACGCCGTACAGAAGCGCACGA
>ERZ1026901.1388-NODE-1388-length-14103-cov-9.822466_pt1 | contig 14103 bp, 10 predicted proteins | sample MGYA00380179_ERZ1026901 | MGnify/ENA primary metagenome ERZ1026901 (study PRJEB33269, sample SAMEA4719815) | human gut metagenome | biome: human-associated habitat; feature: organic feature; material: feces | place: Cameroon | collected 2013-10 ... | reverse complement strand
CCCGCCGCAGTGGTATCCACTGCTTTAACTTTATAAATATCCTGTTTGAAGCACCTGGCCTTATCAAAATACCAGGACCCATTTTCACCCAGCGTCAATACAAAAGCGGCATCCGGATATTTCGTCTTCAGCTTCTCCATAATCTCTTCCGGTTCCTCACTCTCCGCTCCGGAGATCTCTTTTCCCTCGATCTCGTTAAGAATAAAATAATCCACCAGATTCATCGGGATCGTCTTCAGATTCTCGTTGATCGGGGACGGATTCAGCGCGACCTTCGCTCCGGCCTTCTTAGCCGTCTCAGCTGCATATCCCACATTAGAGATCTCGTTCTGGAGAAGGACGATATCTCCCTCTTCCACCTCTTTTACCGCCTCGTCGATCATTTCCTTCGATACGGAATCATTAGCTCCGCCGCAGATGATAATATTGTTCTGTCCATTCTGATCCACCTGGATCACCGCGTGACCGCTGGCTCCGGAAAGACTCTTTGTACCTTCCGTATGTACCCCGGACGCCTTGAGAACATCTAAGAGCATTCCCCCGTCCGCTCCAACAGCGCCCACATGATGCACTTCCGCCCCGGAACGTGCCAGAGCGATCGACTGATTTAACCCTTTTCCGCCGCAGGCCTCCGCATACGTTCTCGTCTTGATCGTCTCTCCCGGTCTTACAAAGTGATCCACTCCATATACACGGTCAATATTCAGAGATCCAATATTTAATACCTTCATATTGCTTCTCCCTTTCCAAAAGATCCCCCAGAAAAACTTCCGGGGGATCTCATTTTTACATTTTATAAAGATTCAACTTTACGCTTCGCGTCAGTCAGATCCTATTTGTAACCTTTCTCATGAAGAGCAGCCTGTGCAGCAGCAAGTCTTGCGATCGGTACACGGAACGGTGAGCAGCTTACGTAATTTAAGCCAACCTTGTGGCAGAACTCTACGGAAGACGGATCTCCGCCGTGCTCGCCGCAGATACCGCACTTTAACTCCGGACGTGTTGCGCGTCCTTCCTTAACTGCGAGCTCTACGAGACGGCCAACACCAGTCTGGTCAAGTCTTGCGAACGGATCAGACTCGTAGATCTTTGCTTTGTAGTAGGAATCAAGGAACTTGCCGGCATCGTCACGGGAGAAGCCGAATGTCATCTGAGTCAGGTCGTTTGTACCGAAGGAGAAGAACTCAGCCTCCTCAGCGATCTGGCCTGCAGTAAGAGCTGCACGCGGGATCTCGATCATTGTACCAATGTGGTACTTCATATCGGAGCCTTTCTCTTTCTTAACCTGCTCAGCAACCTCAACAACGATATCTTTCACGAACTTGAGCTCTTTCTTCTCGCCAACGAGCGGAATCATGATCTCCGGAACGATCTCATAGCCCTCTTCTTCCTGGACTTCGATCGCAGCTTCCATAACGGCACGAGTCTGCATCTTTGCAAGCTCCGGATAAGTAACTGCAAGACGGCATCCACGGTGACCCATCATCGGGTTGAACTCGTGAAGTTCGTCGCATTTCTTCTTTACTTCATCAACAGTGATGCCCATATCTTTTGCAAGATCAGCCATCTCTTCCTCTGTCTTAGGAGTGAACTCATGCAGCGGCGGATCTAAGTAGCGGACTGTCATTGGTCTGCCCTCGAGTGCCTTGTACATAGCCTTGAAGTCGCCCTTCTGGTACGGAAGGAGTTTGCTTAATGCTTCCTCTCTTGCCTCTACTGTATCAGAAACGATCATTCTTCTTAAGTTGTGGATTCTCTCCGGATCGAAGAACATATGCTCAGTACGGCAAAGGCCGATGCCCTCTGCGCCAAGCTTAACTGCGTTCTTTGTATCAGCCGGTGTATCAGCGTTTGTGCGGACACCAAGTTTTCTGAAGGAGTCAGCCCAATCCATGATTCTCTTGAAGTTTCCGCCTACGGATGCTTCCTGAGTCTTGATATCGCCGTTGTAGATCTTACCTGTTGTACCATCTAAGGAGATGTAGTCTCCCTCGTGGAAGGTATGTCCGCCGAGTGTGAATTCTTTCTTCTCCTCGTCGATCTTGATCTCGCCGCAACCGGATACACAACAGGTACCCATACCACGGGCAACAACAGCTGCGTGGGATGTCATACCGCCGCGGACTGTTAAGATACCCTGTGCAGCATGCATTCCCTCAATATCCTCCGGGGATGTCTCAAGACGAACCAGGATCACTCTCTCGCCCTTGCCGCCGATACCAGCTGCCTTAGCGTCATCTGCTGTGAAGCAGACTTTACCAGCTGCAGCACCCGGGGAAGCCGGAAGAGCCTGTCCGATAACCTCGCCTGCCTTTAATGCAGCCGGATCGAAGGTCGGATGTAATAACTGATCAAGGGATTTTGCTTCGATTCTGCAAACAGCTTCCTCAGGAGTGATCTGTCCCTCATCTACTAAATCGCATGCGATCTGGATTGCAGCCGGAGCAGTTCTCTTACCATTACGTGTCTGTAAGAAGTAGAGCTTGCCTTCCTCGATCGTGAACTCCATATCCTGCATGTCGTGGAAATGATTCTCAAGTTTCATAGCCAGTTCCATGAACTGCTTGTAGCACTCCGGAAGGTCTTTCTCAAGCTGGGTGATCGGCTGCGGAGTACGAACACCGGCAACAACGTCCTCGCCCTGTGCGTTGATCAGGTACTCACCGAAAATCCCCTTCTCACCTGTGGACGGGTTACGTGTAAAGGCAACACCTGTACCGGATGTCTCACCCTTGTTACCGAATACCATTGTCTGTACATTTACTGCAGTACCCCAGTCGCCTGGAATATCATTCATACGACGATAAACGATCGCACGCGGGTTGTCCCAGGAACGGAATACAGCTTTCACAGCTCCCATTAACTGTTCCTTCGGATCCTGCGGGAACTCTTCGCCGTTCATAGCCTCTTTGTATACAGCTTTGAACTTCTCAGCAAGCTCCTTTAAATCGTTAGCGTCTAACTCTGTATCATAGTGAACGCCTTTTGCTTCCTTCATTTCGTCGATGATCTTCTCGAAGTAGGACTTCGGAACTTCCATAACGACGTCAGAATACATCTGGATGAATCTTCTGTAGGAGTCATATGCGAAACGCGGATTACCTGTCTTCTTTGCGAAACCTTCTACTGCTACATCATTTAAACCGAGGTTTAAGATGGTATCCATCATACCTGGCATAGATGCACGTGCACCGGAACGTACAGATACAAGTAACGGATCCTCAGTATCACCGAATTTCTTTCCGTTTACACCCTCGAGCCATGTTAAAGCCTCAAAGATCTGATCCTGAATCTCTTTTGTGATCTGTTTTCCACTGTTGTAGTAGTCTGTGCAGGCTTCTGTTGTTACTGTGAATCCCTGCGGGATCGGCATGCCAAGATTTGTCATCTCCGCAAGGTTGCAGCCTTTGCCGCCGAGAAGATTTCTCATTGCCGCGCTGCCTTCTTCAAACTTATAAACCCACTTTGCCATAAGTTGTTATTCCTCCTAAAATTTAGTTTAGACTAAGATGTCTATATTGCCCTCATCTCTTTGCTCCCCTGCAATACTTCCGCTCCCCCATCACGTAACTCCGGTTTGGAAATATCGCACAAAAAAAATCGAGTGTCGGAAAAAAGGCCTGTACATATTATAAGGGATGTTGCCAAAAATTGCAACATCCCTTTATAAAAGTTTCGTGATTTTTTCACATATTTCTGTAAATTTCCGTCGTTTTTCTTGGTCAAAATTGTACACAATTTTCTTTTAATTTAGTACAATTTACCAGTAAACACTGCCAGAAGGATACCAAGGACTGCTCCCGCAACTACCTGCAGCGGCGTATGTCCCACATATTCTTTCAGCTTTTCCTGGAGAAAAACTCCGTCTAAATTCAGGATATTCTCAAAGAAAACACTGTTCAACAGTTTGGCCTGCTTTCCGGTCTCCCGCCTTACGCCCATCGCGTCGTACATTACGATCATCGAGAGAACAAAGCTGATGGCAAACTCAAAGCTTCCCACTCCATACTTCATTCCGGATGCCGTCGTAAGCGCGCAGACCGTCGCCGAATGAGAGCTCGGCATTCCGCCGGAGCCGAAGATCCGCTCCGGGTTAAAAGACTTATTGATCACCATATCGATCACGGTCTTTAAAAACTGCGCCACTGTCCATCCGAGCACTGCACTGACCAGTATCTGGTTTCCAAGAAATTCATTCCACATTGTCATGTTTTCCTCTTTTATGTCAGTATTTCCAAATTATTTTAGTATCCGATCAGCCAGTCATACAATTCCTGATACTTTCCGGCAGACGTCTTCCATGAGAAATCCACTGCCATCGCCCGGTCAATGATCTTGTTCCACTCACGCTTCTTATCATAAAAGATATGTTTCGCGTAACGGATAATATTGAGCATCTCGTGGGCATTGTAGTTTGCGAACGAGAATCCTGTTCCCGTTCCCTCAAACTCGTTGTATGGCCATACCGTATCCTTTAAGCCGCCTGTCTCACGGACGATCGGCACCGTTCCATAGCGGAGCGCCATAAGCTGGCTAAGGCCGCATGGCTCAAATAAGGACGGCATCAGGAACGCATCACAGGCCGCGTAGATCTTGTGGGACAGCGGCTCGGAATAGTAGATCTGCGCCGATACCCGGTCATGATACTTCCAGTCGTAATAACGGAACATATTTTCATAATTCTCATCACCGGTTCCGAGGACTACTAACTGAACATCATCCGTACAGATCTCATCCATTACACACTGGATCAGATCAAGACCTTTCTGTCCTGTGAGTCTTGAGACGATACCGATCATGAACTTCTTATCGTCCTTCGCGAGACCAAGCTCTTCCTGAAGCGCGCGTTTATTTTTCACTTTCTCTTTTCTGAAATTTTTCGCGTTGTAATTCTGAACGATATCCGGATCCGTCTCCGGGTTGAAGACATCATAGTCGATACCGTTTACAATGCCGCGAAGATCGCCGGATCTCGCCCGCATAAGTCCGTCAAGGCCCTCACCGTAGAACGGGGTCTTGATCTCCTCCGCATAAGTATTGCTGACGGTCGTGATCGCATCGGCGTATACAAGACCGCCCTTCAGCATATTTCCATCCTTGTATGCCTCTAACTTATCCGGCGCAAAGAAGTAATCCGGAAGCCCTGAGAATCTCTGGATCGTCTTCACGTCCCAGACACCCTGGAATTTCAGGTTGTGGATCGTCATGACAGACTTGATCCCGTGGAAGAATTCTCCCTCACCAAACCGGCTCTTTAAGTATACCGGGATCAGTCCGGTCTGCCAGTCGTGGCAGTGGATCACATCCGGTCTCCAGCCGATCACCGGAAGTGCAGATAACGCTGCCTGTGAGAAGAATGAGAATTTCTCCAGGTCATAATACCAGTCTCCATATGGCTTGTCGCCCCAGAAGTAGCTCTCATTATCGATAAAATAGAAGGTGATTCCTTCATATACATATTCAAGGATTCCGACATAGCGGCTCTGTCCCAGGTAATCCATATAGAAATGGTTTACATAAGTAAGGTTGCTCAAAAATTTATCTTTGATGCAGAGATATTTCGGGATCATGACCCGCACATCAAAATATTCTTTATCAAAACATTTCGGTAAGGATCCCACAACATCGGCAAGTCCGCCGGTCTTGATAAAAGGTACAGCCTCGGAAGCGACAAACAATATTTTCTTCATGATAACCCATCCTTCCACTTTTCTTGCTGCCAGCCCTTGGTTTCTGACAGAAAGCAAAGTCCCGTTGTCTTTTATATTACGGAACTCTGCCGATTCGCTATTAAATTCAGTATAACACATCCCTGTGAAATTAGAAAGTGGGTCTTTTTTTGTTTTTCAGATTTTTCAGATATGTTTGTAATCCAGTCGGATTTTGTCTGTGATCAGTGCAATAAATTCAGAATTCGTCGGTTTCCCCTTGCCTCCGCTTACCGTGTATCCAAAAAGACTGTTCAATGTGTCCAGCTCTCCCCGTCCCCACGCCACCTCGATGGCATGACGGATGGCGCGCTCCACGCGGCTCGGTGTCGTCTTATGAGTCTTCGCGATTGTCGGATACAGGATCTTTGTGACGGAGGACAACATTTCCGGGTCACGGACGGACATGATAATAGCATCCCTCAGATACTGGTATCCCTTAATATGGGCCGGAATTCCGATCTCATGCAGCATCTGGGTCACATCCGTCTCAAGATTCTGTTCCATATAGGTCTCTTTATCAAGATACGGCTGAACCTTCTTCACATCCGTATGTACCGCACCCGCCGCTTTTATCCGACCGCGACAGACTCTGTGGATCTTATCCAGAATAACGTCCCTGTTGAACGGCTTCATAATATAGTAATTGGCTCCGAGCCGGAACGCATCCTCCGTCACATCCTGGCTGCTGGCCGCTGTCACCATGATGAAGGACGGGTGATGTTTCATCTGCGTGTTATTTTTTACTTTCTCCATGACAGAAATTCCGTCAAGCCTCGGCATGATCACGTCCATAAGGACAATATCCGGATTAGTCCTGACAATCATGTTGTATGCGTCCTCACCATTATCCGCTTTTCCAACTACATGGATCCCATCCTCTTTTTCCAGAATTTCGCCAAGTAAATTCAAAGTCTGCCTGTTGTCATCCGCGATTGCAATCGATAACTCTGCCATAATTATTCCTCCTATTACACATAAGATTTCTTTTCGGTCATTTTCCCCGTTCCCTCCGGGCGTCTGACATAATCTTTTACTTTCTGAGTATCCCCGGCAGGAATACAGACATTATAGTAATGCGTCCATGTCGAAACATAGTTAAAACAGGTGTGTAATCGTAAAAACAATTCGTTATTTTTCTCCATTTTATGCGCTTTGTTACCATTTTTAGCATTGTATCTTGTTTTCTTAACATTTCTTTACAGTAAAATCTGAATTCACCGGAATCTCTGCCAGCCAGAAAAGAACATGGGCTGTCGCACTAACGTGCGGCAGCCCATGTTTCTTCTTTTTCTCTTTATTTGATCGTAAGCAGATAATTCGCAAACTGCTGTGCAGTGCGGCCGGAAAGTCCGCCGCCGCGCATTTCGAAGCGATTTGCCTCGTAGCAGATCTCCTCGTCAGACATGGTCTCCGGTGTGATGCCCGCGCGTCTCGCGAGTGCCACTGCCATCTCGTTGAAACCTTCCTTGTTCGGTTTCGCATAGTAGATGGAAAGGCCGAAACGGTTGACCAGAGAGAGCTTCTCCTCCATCGTATCGGAACGATGCAGATCCTCGCTGTGTTCCATATCCTCCCGGTCCTTCCAGGTCTCCTTGATGAGATGCCGACGGTTTGATGTCGCATAGATCAGGACATTGTCCGGCTTTGTCTCAACACCGCCCTCGATAACAGCCTTCAGGAACTTGTACTCGATCTCAAATTCCTCAAAGGAGAGATCGTCCATATAGATAATGAACTTGTAGTTGCGGTTCTTGATCTGGGCGATGATCGTGGAGAGATCCTTAAACTGATGCTTGTAGATCTCGATCATGCGCAGGCCCTGTGGATAAAACTGATTGACGATGGCCTTGATGCTGGTGGATTTACCCGTACCGCTGTCACCGAATAACAGGACATTGTTTGCTGCTTTTCCATCACAGAATGCCTGTGTGTTCTCCACAAGTTTCTTCTTCTGAAGCTCATATCCGATCAGATCGTCCAGCATCACTGCATCCATGTTGTTGATCGGCAGGAAGCGGACGGATCCATCCCCGTTCTCAGCGATTCGGAATGCCTTGTTGAGTCCAAACATGCCGACACCGAAATCTTTATAGAATTCTGTCACATATTTGAAGAAATCCGCTCCGGACTTGGCAATCTCAAGCTTTTCGCTTAAGGTTCTCACTTTCTCACTGACATTTTTATTGTACATCAGCTCTTTTTTACGGATCGCCTGATAATGGGTCAGTTGAGTAAAGCAGTCGATGGAGAGTTCCTTCTCCAGCCAGGAAAAATCGTAGTCGAACAGTTCCTTGAACATATCAAAATCATGGGTCACAAAGTTATTGACGGTTCCGTCCTGTGCCCCCATCTTCTCACAGACGAGACTGAACGGATTCTCATTTGTAATTAACAGAAAGGTCAGATAGTTGTGCCATAAGTTTTTGTCGAACGCATAGTCTGTGGCAACCGTCAGGAGATTCTTTACCTGATGGAACACACGGGTCCTCAGCGCTGCTTTTGTTTCCGTCTGATTCTTTAATTTCTCACAGATATCCGCAAGCTGCCAGAGGATCGAGTCTTCCGGCAGGCTGCCATATACGAGCAGGTTTGATACGATCTCGTTCATATAGTTTCCTCTCTTTAATAAAAATGTGCCCTGGCACATTTTCGCGCCGAAGGCGGCGCAGCTTCTAAACAAGCCCGCCGCCTTAAAAATTTACTTATTCGACAATAGCGCCCTTATCCGCAGAGGATACATTCTTCGCATAACGCTTTAAGTATCCGGTCAGCTTCTTCGGCTCACGGATCTTCATGGTCTTCTTTCTCTCTTCCATCTCCTCATCGGAAACAAGCAGCTTTAAGCTGTAGTTCGGAATGTCGATAGCGATCTTGTCGCCGTCCTTGATGTAAGCGATCGGACCACCTGCGGCTGCCTCCGGAGAAATATGTCCGATTGCCGCGCCACAGGATGCTCCTGAGAAACGTCCGTCCGTAAGGAGAGCAACGGTTGTATCGAGCTTCATACCGACGATCGCGGATGTCGGGGAGAGCATCTCTCTCATTCCCGGTCCGCCTGCCGGTCCTTCGTAACGGATGACAACGATGTCACCAGGAACGATCTTTCCGGTATAGATCGCCGCAATTGCCTCTTCCTCGGAATCAAAGCATTTTGCAGTACCTGTGTTTACTAACATCTCCGGTTTTACAGCAGAACGTTTTACGATCGCACCGTTCGGAGCAAGGTTTCCGAAAAGGACAGCAAGTCCGCCGGTCTTCGTATACGGATTGTCTAACGGACGGATTACTTCCGGATTGCGGTTTTCTGCATGGGCAACATTCTCAGCAACCGTCTTTCCTGTTACTGTCCTGCACTCACCGTGGATCATGCCTGCGTCGAGGAGTTCCTTTAATACTGCGGAAATTCCGCCAGCTTCCATCAGATCCTGCATATGGTGATGTCCTGCCGGTGCGAGGTGGCACAGGTTCGGAGTGCGCTCACTGATCTCGTTGATCATATGGAGGTCAAGAGTGATCTCAGCCTCATGAGCGATTGCAAGGAGGTGGAGAGCGGAGTTTGTGGAACATCCGAGAGCCATATCTGTCGTCAAAGCGTTCTGGAATGCTGCCGGTGTTACGATGTCACGCGGACGGATATCCTCCGCTAAGAGCTTCATAACCTGCATACCTGCAGTCTTGGCAAGACGGATACGCTCAGCGTATACAGCCGGGATCGTACCATTTCCCGGAAGACCGAGGCCAAGAACCTCTGTCAGGCAGTTCATGGAGTTTGCGGTAAACATACCGGAGCAGGAACCGCAGCCCGGACAGGAGCTTCCTTCGATCTCAGCAAGCTCTTCATCGTTGATCAGGTTTGCTTTTCTCGCGCCAACTGCCTCGAATACAGTATTTAAGTCTCTCTGGTTGATGGAGAGCATCGGGCCGCCGGATACAAAGATACACGGAAGGTTCAGACGCATAGCTGCCATTAACATACCCGGAACGATCTTATCGCAGTTCGGGATAAATACAAGAGCGTCAAAGCAGTGTGCTTTTACCATACATTCGATGGTATCAGCGATCAGTTCACGGGAGCTCAAAGAGAAATGCATTCCGTCATGGCCCATGGCGATACCGTCACAGACACCGATCGTATCAAACTCCATCGGAGTTCCGCCTGCCGCAAGAACACCATCTTTTACGGCACGGGCAATGTTCTGTAAGTGCATATGACCCGGAGCGATCTCATTGAAAGAGTTTACAACACCAACGAATGGGCGGCGCATCTGCTCATCGTTATATCCGTCTGCCTTTAAAAGGGAACGGTGCGGCGCATGTTCTACGCCTGCTTTTACTTTATCTGAATTCATGATTTTTCTCCTTATGAAACTCAAAGCCAGGCGGGGATGCCTGGCCTTGAAATATTTGCAGAGTTTTCTGCTCCGCAGTGGCACACTCGCGGACTTGCGTCCGCTCGTGCGCGGGCATTCGCCCTATGAATCCGCCGGCAAAGATTCACTTATGTGCGAGCACAACGTGAATCTTTCCTCGTCGGATTCGCACTGCTTATTGCTATCGCGACTATTTAGCCTCGTCAAGGTTCTGGGCCTGTTTCCACCCCATCTTTGCTCTTAAATCACGACCGGTCTTAGCTGCAAGTGTCTCAGCGTGTGCTGCTCTTGCTGCGTTGAAGGTTGTTCTGCCAACCTGGTTCTCAAGGATCCAGTTCTTAGCGAAAGTACCATCCTGGATCTCTGTTAATACCTGCTTCATTGCTTTCTTTGCTTCATCGCCGATGATTCTCTTACCGCTTACATAGTCACCGTACTCAGCAGTATCGGAGATGGAGTATCTCATTCCCTCGAAACCTGCGTTGAAGATCAGGTCTACGATCAGTTTCATCTCGTGGATGCACTCGAAGTATGCGTTCTCCGGCTTGTAACCAGCTTCTACAAGTGTGTTGAAACCAGCTTCCATTAATGCGCAAACGCCGCCGCAGAGAACTGCCTGCTCACCGAAGAGGTCTGTCTCTGTCTCTTCCTTGAATGTTGTCTCAAGGATACCGCCTCTTGCTCCGCCGATGCCTGCAGCGTATGCCTTAGCAACTTCCATGGAGTTTCCAGCCGGGTCCTGCTCAACAGCTACGAGGCACGGAACACCTTTACCGCCTACATACTGGGAACGAACGGTGTGGCCCGGTCCCTTCGGAGCGATCATGATCACATTTACATCTGCCGGCGGAACGATCTGTTTGAAGTGGATATTAAAGCCGTGAGCGAATGCAAGTGTCTTGCCTGCTGTAAGGTTGTCCTTGATATCTTTCTTGTAGAGAGCTGCCTGCTTCTCATCGTTTACAAGGATCATGATGATGTCTGCTGCCTTAACAGCATCTGCTGTGAGCATAACTGTAAAGCCATCTTCTTTTGCCTTCGCTGCGGACTTGGAGCCCTCGTAAAGACCTACTACTACGTCAACGCCGGAATCTCTTAAGTTCAGAGCATGTGCATGACCCTGAGAACCGTAGCCGATAACAGCTACTTTCTTTCCGTCAAGAAGTGATAAGTTACAATCTCTCTCATAATACATGGTTGCCATAGTTTTTCTTCTCCTTATTCTTCATTGTGATCGACACATAATGTGTTGTCTATCCCTAAACCAATCGCGATCTCTCCCGACCGGCTAAGTTCTAATATACCAAAATCTCTGACTTTTTCAATAAAAGATTCAACTTTTTTGCTGTCTCCGGTAATCTCGGCAGTCAGATGTTCCTCACCGAAGTCTACGACTTTTCCGCCGTATTCGTTGATCAGATCCAGCACCTGGTGTTTGCTGGAACCTCTGTGGGTTCCTGTCAGATGCATTTTGATGTACATGTGCTGGGCAAAGACGGTGTTTTCCGGCTCGAGAAGTGTTACCGCACGGACATCGATGAGTTTTTCCAGCTGACGGACCACCTGGTCCTTCATATATTCATCTCCTGTGGAGACGATCGTGATCCGCGTATAGTTCGGATCATCCAGCGTACCTGCGGAGATATTATCGATATTATAGCAGCGCTTTGCGTAAAGACCGGCGATGCGGTTTAAAACGCCGAAGCGGTTGTTTACGATCATGGCGACCGCAAATTTTTCAACTTTGTTTTCCATGGTCACCTTATCCTTCCACAATCATGTCTTTGATGGATCGTCCCGGCGGGATCATCGGCAGGACTTTCTCATCCATATCAATGTGACAGTCGATCAGAACCGGTCCCTGGGATTTGTCAGCTACATCAAGGGCTTTCTTTAGATCCTCCATCGTGTAGACCGCGTATCCGTCAGCACCGAAGGCTTTCGCCAGAGCCGGGAAGTCCGTCTTTCTGTCCAGGATCGTCTGGGAATAGTGACAGTCGTAGAAAATTGTCTGCCACTGTCTTACCATTCCGAGAACATCGTTGTCAAAGAGGACGATGGTGATCGGAAGCTCCTGGCTTACCGCCGTTGCCATCTCGTTTAAGTTCATTCCGAAGCTTCCGTCTCCAGTGAAGAGAACGGTTCTTCTGCCTCTCGCTGCGATGCATCCGCCGATGGCTGCACCGAGACCGTATCCCATGGTTCCGAGACCGCCGGAAGTGAGAAGCGTGTGCGGCTTTTCAAACGGGTAGAACTGCATGGTCCACATCTGGTGCTGTCCGACGTCGGTAGCGACCACTGTGTCCTCGGTACAATGTCTGTGAACTTCCTCAATAATGGCTTCCGGTCCGTAAGGTTTCGGTGCCGGGAGGATCATCTCGTTTTTATAGCCCTCAAGCTCACTCACCCACTCCGGATGCCGTTCTTCCGGGAGCTCTTCCAGAATCTTCGTAAGGATCTCCTTCACATCGCCCCAGAGGCTCACATCAGGACTGACATTCTTTCCGATCTCCGCGCGGTCGATATCGATATGGACCGTCATACATTTTTTTGTGTACTCGTTCAGGTCGCCTGTCGCGCGGTCAGAGAATCTGACGCCGACTGCCAGAAGCAGATCACATTCAGACTGGGCCTTGATGGACGGATATTTTCCGTGCATGCCGCACATTCCAAGATTCAGCGGATAGGAGGCCGGAACGGAGGTGATTCCCATCATGGAAAGACCGATGGCCGCATCCACTCTCCTGGAGAGCTCCAGGACTTCTTTCTGGGCTCCTGCTGCCACAACACCGCCGCCTGCGTAGATAAACGGCTTTTTTGCCTTTTTGATCATCTCAACGACTTCGTCGATGCTGCCGCACTCGGACTTTCTCGGCTTCTTCACAACGCTCGGAACCTTTAAGTCCTCAATATATTCATATTCCGCGGACTGGACGTTCTTCGGAATATCAATGAGAACCGGTCCCTTACGTCCGGAATTCGCGATCTCAAAGGCTTCAATAATCGTCTTCTGAAGATCCTTGATGTCCCGAACCATGAAGTTGTGTTTTACTACCGGCTGTGTGATTCCGACGATATCCACCTCCTGGAAAGAATCCTTTCCGAGACTGTTTACCGCGACGTTTCCTGTGATCGCGACCATCGGTACGGAATCAAGGTAGGCATTCGCGATCCCTGTCACAAGATTGGTAGCACCGGGACCGCTTGTCGCAAGTACCACGCCGGTCTTTCCGCTTGCTCTCGCATATCCGTCAGCGGCATGGGCAGCTCCCTGCTCATGGGCTGCTAAGACATGTCCGATACGGTCAGACGCAAGATAGAGTTCGTTATAGATATCAAGCACTGCGCCCCCCGGATATCCGAAGACCACTCTCACGCCCTGATGGATCAGCTCTTCCACCAGGATCCGCGCTCCGTTCATTTTCATAACTGTTTTTCCCCTCATCTTATTTCTTTCGGAATGTCCGTTTCTGTCAGACATTCCCACCTTTTCTTTCTCCGATGCGGACAAATGTCCGTATCAAAATTCAGGTATAAAAAAACCTTACAGCGTTACACTGTAAGGCTTTGCTTTTCTTCGTAACTTGTTCTTTCAAGTTTCTATCAGGCAATCCCGGATTCAGTATAACGCAAATAAGCATTCCCGTTCACGACGATAATGCTGACGATAATTCGAATCACGACTGCGAGTAGAATAAGATTCGTCATATCTTTGCGTCTCCTTTCCAATTGCCCTTCAGCAATGTTGCTACGTTTTATTATAAGCACTTTGTCAGAAATTGCAAGTGATTTCTTTTTATAGCTTGTATGAACCAAAGTTATAAAACATTGCTCGCTCGTAAATGCCTTTTTGTTTAACAGGGAATTCCGCAGAGTTTCCTGTTAAAAGAAAAAGCTCTGCAGGCACCGGGATTTCCCCAGCCTGCAGAGCTGCTCCTATTTCAAATTATTTTTTTACAGTTTTGAGTATCCATACGGATTGATCAGCGCATCCAGTTTCTTTCCTTCCTTACATAACGGGC
>ERZ1026901.1387-NODE-1387-length-14103-cov-17.637386_pt1 | contig 14103 bp, 7 predicted proteins | sample MGYA00380179_ERZ1026901 | MGnify/ENA primary metagenome ERZ1026901 (study PRJEB33269, sample SAMEA4719815) | human gut metagenome | biome: human-associated habitat; feature: organic feature; material: feces | place: Cameroon | collected 2013-10 ... | reverse complement strand
AACAAGAGTGCTGAAGCCAGCAATATGGCTTTTCCTAAAATATTCTTCATTGTTCTTTGGGTTTATAGCTATCTTTACTTTATCTTAAAACGCTTTTACGCATCAGATATTGCAAAGATAGCTGAATTATTTATTCATATTTCCATGTCATGGCGTTGAGGTCGGCTGTAACAGTAACCTCGCCGCCTGTTACATCATCCTTGAACCAAATGTCCCAACAATCACTAGCTGTAGACAATTTGAAGAGATCGCTTGGATCTGAACCATACCAGGTCTGCTTGTCATCCTTACTCTCGCCTACGAAGATGAATCGGAAGTTCTCCCATGCTGATGGTTTGTACTTACAGGTATAAACGCCATCGCTCACCTTGTTCATCACGGCAAGAAGGCTGCTGCCATCCTTAGAGAACATGCAGAGGGTATTGCTTGCCTCTGGCTCTGGAGCAGTCTGGTCACCTGCTTCGATAGAGTAAGTCAGGTCGCTGTTCTCACCTACCTTTACAGTGACGGTATAAGTACCCGCCTTGGCGATATTCACGCTACCAGCAGCTGCGGCAGCTGTCATCTTGCCATCGGCAAGAGTGTAGTTCATTGTCTTCTCCACGGCTGCAGCATCATCAGTACCTGTTGCCTTGCTATATTCTGCACCCGTAGCTACTATATTAATAGGTGTATTATCAGCTGTAGTTGTAATCACCTTGGTCCATGCATAGTTAGGCGCATCGTAAGTCATTGCCTCGCCATTCAACTGCAAAGACTTGATAAGAGTTGCTTTCCATTCCTTCGCCTGGGTATCGACAAGCGCATAGTAGATACCAGCCACACCTGGGAACCAGCACTTCCATGCACTCTCGGTATTATCGATGGCAAAGGTGCCGTCAGTTGCAGAGTTACCCCAAACAGAGCCATCGTTCTCCTTGCCCCAGAAATTGAGCCATAAAGAAGCATTCATATAACCCGTGTAGATGCCATCCTCATTTGGAGAATAGAGGTAGGTCAACACCTTACTCTTATCCTCGTTCAAGAGGGTCATCTTGTTCATGTGTATACTAAACGGTGTAACGTTCACCTGGCACACATTGCTGTAAGCTGCATCGAGATTACTGCCTTTCTGACTCTTGATACGGAAATAGAGAGGCGCACTCTGGTCGGGAGTCATTCCCAAATCCTTGGCAAGCGTATTGAGGTCGGCACCGGTGAAAGCCTTTGAAAGTTCTGTCACGGTGTATTCTTTTACTGAAGTAAAACTCTCAGAAGGAGATGCCTGCAGATAGGTTTTCAACACACCGTTGCCAGCAGGCTTGGTCTCGTCGCTCGAAAGCAAGGTAGGATTCTGCCAAGCCATCGAAAGAACGATATCCTTACTGTTGTCAACAGACAGCGCAACATCGGATGCCGATGCCATCAGACTGGATGCCTTGAAGCCATCCAGATATATCTTGTCGCCACTCTCATCGCAACTCACCAGGGCGGTGAGTGCGCAGAGAAGCATCATCAGGTTTCTAAATATCTTTTTCATTGTTGTTTGCATTATAATTTAACATTCAACACTCAACATTCAACATTGAGTTAATAATTGTCGTTATGAAGATTTGGATTTGCGGTAAGCTCGGTGTTAGGGATTGGATAGATGTTGTACTTGCTATCCACTGCCTGTCCGTCGTGGACACCACCCTTCCACTGCCAAATGTACTTATTGGTTGTGAACTGACCATAGCGAATCAGGTCGGTACGGCGATAACCTTCATGATAAAGCTCACGGGCACGCTCATCGAGGATGAACTGGAGGAAGGCATCGTCATCTGCAAAATTGCTTGACCATACATCAGAAGCACCTGCACGCTCACGGAGGAGATTAATCCAATAGATGGCACCCTGCTTACGGGAAGCAATCACTGTTGGATCGCTTGCATCCGTCTTTCCGTCTGGCCATGGATCCCAACTTGCACCCTTGGTACGAGCCACACACTCGGCATACATCAGATAAACATCAGCTAAACGGAAAAGAGGAAAATCGGTTTCTACACCATCATTGGCTGTATTGGATGCTGCAGTAATGCCATCATCCTTCAGGTTGCTCCACTTCTCAGAGAGATAGCCGGCGGTTTCTTCGGTCATGCTGGAAATATCCTTGCTCTGACCATTGGTAAAGAACTTGCAACGCTTGTCGCCATTGCCATCAATATCGGTCTGGGTAAATTTATCAACAAACTCAGGACGAAGACGGAATTCACTCCAGCCGCTGGTAGCACCGAAGTCAGCTACATTCTGGTTGGCATTCGACATGCTTAGCTGTCCACAAACCAGATAAGTAGAAGAACCCCAGCTTACAGTATGTTCAGCACTTACCGGCAAAGCGAAGATAATCTCGTTGGTACGCTTATCATTATCTGCATTGAAGAGTTTGCTGTAATCAGACTCCAGAGAGTATCCCATGTTCATTACCTTCTCACAAGCCTCCTTGCACTCAGTATACTTAGCCACGCCAGTATAAACCTCGCTGTTCAGATAAAGCTTGGCAAGCAAGGTATAGGCAGCACCCTGAGAAGCCTGACCGTAAGGACAGGTAGATGCTGGAAGCATATCGCCTACACAATCCTTCAACTCGTTCTCGATGTAATCGAATGTCTGCTGTGGAGTATAACGTGGAGGAATGAAGCTACCCACAGGGTCATTCTCTGTCACCATCGGAATGTTGCGGAAGAAATCGAGGGCATGGTAATAGAACATGGCGCGCATGAAGCGGACTTCTGCCTTATACTCCTTCATCTTATCAGCATCAGCACCCGAGAAATTGGCACCATTGGCATTGCGCAGGAACTCATTGCAGAGGGCGATGTTGTAATAGATGCGATAATACATATCTGATACCCAGGCATCGTTGGCATCCCAGGAAAGATAGCTCAAACCTGTGGTCTGCTCACCTGTCAGCCAGGTTGATGCAAATTCATCGGTACCACACTCCTGCATATTGATAAACATACGCATGTAGTCGAAACCACTGCCGTTGTTCAACACGGATTCCATATCCTTGTTGTCGCCGCCCTTGCCCTGGCCGCTGGTCACCATGGAAGTATAAATCTTACCCAGCACTGCCTCGTAATTGGCAAGCGAGGTATAAACATCCTTGGAGGTTGTCTCCGTATGAGGATATTGGTCGAGGTCGGATACACAGCTGGTAGCGCAGGTCAGCGCTGCTGTTCCCAACATCATACTATATAATATATTCTTAAGTTTCATTGTTGTCAAATTTGATTGTTAGAACTGAAGTCCGAGGCTTACTGAGTAAGTGCGAGGACGTGGATAGAATGAGTTGTCCATTCCGTTTGGCACCTCAGGATCGGTACCAGAGTAACCGGTAATGGTGAATACATTCTGTACCATCGCAGATACGGTGAGCGAAGCCCACTTGTTGATCTTGCCTACATTGTAACTCAAACTCAAGTTGTCGAGTTTCAGGAAAGAAGCATTCTCTACGTAGTAATCTGAGAGATACTGACGGGTCTTGAAACCTGTCTTCAGGAAACTTGTATTGAGGTTGTTGAGCTGTGAGTTGTTGTAGCTTACAGTCTCGAAAGCACCTGTACTCATACCCATTCCGTTGTATACATAGTTGTCGATGTTGGCACGGAAACTCATACCGAGTGTCAGCTGCTTGTATCTCAAAGATGTGCTCAAGCCCATAATGTACTTAGGGGCTGGAGAATGATAGCGGTAGAGATCTGACTCATTGATTTCGCCATCGTTGTTGAGATCAGCATAAGCACCCTCGATTGGCTTGCCTGTCTTAGAGTCGTAGAGCTGGTGATATACATAGAACATGTATGGCTCATATCCCTCAGAGAGTACCTGGAACTGGTAAGCATCGATAGATGGACCTACCTTCACGTTGGTCTGGCTTCCACCCTTTGTGAGTGAGAGGTTCTTCACCTTCATGTCCTGCCAGGTAAAGTTGTAGCTCAGGTTCCACTCCCAATCCTTGGTCTGGATAGGGGTTGCGTTCAGAGAAACTTCGATACCCTTGCTGTCCACATTACCTACGTTGGTAAGGATGGTCTTTGAGAAGTTGGTACCTGCTGCTGTTGGTACAGATGCCAACAGGTCCTTGGTCTTACGGGTATAGAAATCGATGGCACCACCGATACGGCCATCCAGGAATCCGAAATCAAGACCGAAGTTCCAGGAGGTTGTTGTCTCCCACTTCAAGTCTGATACGTATGCCTCAGGACGGTAAGTATTGATATACTGTCCGTTGATGAATGCTTCGGCACCTGCTACACTGTATGTATAAACCGGCAGATAATTGTAGTTGCCGATACCTTCCTGCTGACCGGTAACACCATAGCTGGCACGGAGCTTCAAGTTAGAAAGTACCTTCTGGTTCTTCAACCAAGGCTCTTCTGTCAAAGTCCAGCCCAAAGCAACAGATGGGAAAGTACCCCAACGGGTATCCTTAGAGAATCGGGATGAAGCATCACGACGAACGGTTGCCGTCAGGAGATACTTTCCATCGAATGAATAGTTGATACGTCCGTAATATGACAACATTACATGACGGTAATCTGATGCCTTTACGGTTGACAGGGTTGTGCCTGCCGCACTTTTGGTATAATAAAGAGGTGTAGTACTCTTCCAGTACTGATAGTCGTAACCGGCTGTCAGGTCTACATTACTCTTGATATCTTCGAAATACTTTGCATAGTTGGCATAGAGGGTAAGCAAGCGGTTCTCGTTCTTCTGAGGACCATACTTGTAATCGCTACCGCCCAAAGACTCATCCTTATTGTAGCTCTGTGCTGCGTAGGCAGGAACATAAACGGTTCCATCGCCCTTGGCATAGTCAGCACCCACTGTAGCGTGGAGCTTGAGATCTGGCAGGAAATGAACCTTGTAATCTACATCCATTGAACCGATGAAACGGCTTACCTTACTCTTTGAATCATACAGATCAACCAGACCGCGAGGGTTTCTTACACCTGCATTCACAGGATAGCCGTCAGCATCGAGTGCCTCGTTGTAACCACCATATTTGTCGTTGCCGGAATAAACCGGGATGGTTGGGTTGAATGTTGCGGCTGCCCATACGGCACCACCATTATTGAATGAGTTGTTATTGAGAGTTCCCTTGGCGTTGATGGTCAACTTCAGGTGATCCTGGAAGAAGCTAGGAGTCAACACTACGTTACCTGTCCAGCGCTCCACATTGTCCTTGCGAACAAGACCGCTCTGGTTGTAATATCCGGCAGAAACACGGAAAGGCAAATACTTGCCGATGCTTCCACTCAGGCTGAGGTTGTTATCTGTACCGAAAGCTGTGCGATAAACCTCGTCGTTCCAATCGGTATTGGAATCGCCGAGCAATGACTTCTGGTTATCGGTGCCAAACTGGTTGATGACGTTTACAAATTCATTGCGGCTCAGCATATCCACCATCTGCGCACGGGTCTGCATACTGTTGGTAGTATTGAAGTTTACCTTCAATCCGCCCTGCTGTCCCTTCTTGGTGGTGATGATGATGACACCATTTGAAGCACGTGAACCATAGATGGCTGTAGAAGAAGCATCCTTCAATACAGTCATGCTCTCGATATCAGACGGGTTGATCATGCTGAGGAAGTTGCTGCTGTTACCAGAGATACCGCCCTGCTCCAATGGCACGCCATCGAGCACGATAAGAGGGTCGTTGCTGGCATTCAGAGATGCACCTCCACGCACACGGATGATACTACCGGCAGAGGCTGAACCACTGTTTGACATGATCTGTACACCCGAAACCTTACCATTGATCAACTGCTCTGGAGAAGAAACAAGGCCCTTGTTGAAGTTCTTTGCCTTCACCGTAGCCACGGAACCCGTCAGGTCGCTCTTTCTTGCAGTACCATAACCGATGACCACGACATCGGCAAGCGCCTTGCTATCCGATTCGAGTTTCACCTGCATATTATCAGATATAGCGACCTGCTGGTCAATATATCCTATATAGGAGATTTTCACCTTCTTGGCAGAAGAAGGTACTTGAAGACTGAAGTTACCGTCAAAGTCGGTAACCGTACCACTCTTATCACCTTCCACCATGACTGTGGCGCCGATAAGAGCCTCACCATTCTGCGCATCTGTCACTACACCCTTGACGGTGCGGGTTTGAGCCAGGAGCTGCAAACATCCCATGAGCAACAATGCTACGAGAAGAAAACTTCTCTGTCTAAACTTTCTAAAGATTGCATTCATTTTGCTTAGCTGTTTATTAATCAGGTTCTTATTTTGATTTAATGAATTGATTCGTTGCTGATAGCGATGGGAGTCGCTTGTGACAACGATTTGTTTCGGTTGCAAAAGTAGGAAATAGAATGCAAAGTGCTAGACAGATACTTGACAAATGAAAAGAAAAAACGGACAAGAAGACGGAATCTATCCGCTTTTGTCCGTTTTGTTATATTATAATGGAAGAAATACCTTTACCACACCCGACTTGTAAGCATCGAGAATGCTTGCCAATGCTGGCAATGGCTGCTGATGACCATTGGTTACTACAGTTTCATCTGGAATATCGAAGTGGATGTCGCCATGGTTCAATCGACCAGCGCCATAATAACCTTCTACGATAGCTGGCACATCGGCTGCGTTATCAGCTGTATGTGCATACATCAAGCTTGAGTTGGTATCGAAGTTATTATAGGTAGTACCACCCACCAAAGTCTTCACACCGGCTGGCACCTGATCGGATGCTTTGGCTACATCGTAGGCATCGAAGCTGGTATTGTTGGATGCATAGGTAACATAGCTGAAACCGCTTGGCTTGTTGGCAAACACATTGCCATACGCCTTGATCATACCACCTTTCTCACCAGAGAAGGTTCCTTTTGAACCCTTGGCATCGGTGCCCTGCTGAGAACTCATGATTGGACGCTTCACGGCATCGAAGTAGTTTGACTCCATGAAGATGCTGGAACCCATGGTGGCACCTACACCATATACATCACAATGCTGATAGTAGTTGTTGTACATGTGAACGGTCATGGTACGCACACGGGCATGACGGGAATCGGAATGGTCGAACCAGTTGTGGTGATAAGTAATCCAGTTTTCACCTGTCTCGCTCTTCATGCCACACATAGAAGACTTACCATTATCCCAGAAATGGTTGTAAGCCACGGTCACATATTTAGAGTTACCCTTGATATCTACGGTACCATCGCCCTTAGCCTGGTCGGCAGCACTACCCTTTCTGCCATAGAAGAGATCCAGGTGGTGAATCCAAATATTTGAATTCTCTGTATCGAGCGACATTGCATCGTCGAGACAACGCATGATGGCAAAGTTGCGGAACTCCACGCTCTTGGCACTTCTTACCAGGAAGCCGAAGCCATAGATGGTGGCATCATCACCCACGCCCTCGAAGGTCATGTTCATGGTAGAATAGCCGGTCTTACCCTTAATCTGCAAACCCTCGGCAGAACTTGAAGTTCCATCCAGGTCAGCCAGACTCACCTTACCGATGATACGGAAAGCGATAGGAGTGGTATCATATCCCTTCTGGTAAGCATCAATGATAGCCTGCAAACCTTTCACGGTCTCCTTCTTGTTCTTGGCTCCAGTGATGACTTCTGTAGATATAGTCTTGGCTGTGCTTGCTGTAATATAGAGCACCTTGGCATTCGACTTCAATGTACCATCATTGTTGTAAGCACCAATTCCCTCGAAATTGAAATGAGCGAAGCCCTCACGGTTGTAGTTCTTCACCACGAGATTGGAAACCGTGTTGGCACCTGCCATCTCCTTACCGGCAGCATCCACCGGAACCACCTTTACCGAATAGGAACCCGCCTTCAGGCCGAGCACATCGGCACGGAAATAAGAAGCATACTGACGGATGAGCTGCGCATCAATCTTCTTGCCATCTACATATACATTGTAAGAAGAAGCACCCTCGAAAGGCGCCCACTTCAGATAAGCAGACTCCAGCCAGGCCTTTGCCTCCGTAATCTTCACAACGCCGGCAGGATTCTCCACGCCTCCGTTCTCACCCTGCTCCACTCGCTTGGTAAAGTTGATTTCTCTGACAGAAGCATCATACTCATCGTTATCGCTTCCATCCTTTGGAGCGATGATAGCCTTGTCGCCCTCAAACTTCACACTGGCCAGGTCGGCAGTATTGTAATATTTCACATCTCCCGCATTGGTGGTAACAAACATCTGGTTCACCTTGCTGTTACGAGCCACAGCATGATTCACCTTATCTGTATTTACCTGAGCCAACACGCTACCGGCACCTCCCAAGAAGAGCGCCAAAGAGAATACCATTTTCTTCATTCTGAATTCCTCCTTCATTACTTTATGATTACTTTCTTACCTTTCACGATATAAACACCTTTAGACAATCCCTCTACGGAATTGCCCACCAGCTGACCATTGAGGTTAAAAACCTTACCCTGCAATGCCTCCTTGAGCTGCTCCACCTGATGGATACCAGCGGATGTGCCATAAGTGAAAGAAAGCGATACGAGCGACATATCCATCGTATCAGAAGAGTTGTCTGCGTAACTGAGTGTTACGTTGTCACCATCGAAGGTGATTTCGGTGATGGTCTTGTCGATAACCTGACCATCTACCTTTATGGTTTGCTTGTTGTCTGCATACACGGCGGTAGACAGCAGACAAACCAATAGGATTAAGTACTTTTTCATCTTAAATGTTTGTTTTTGATATGTTTTCGTGAGACTTGCTTTATAAAGAATATCTTTTAAAAAACAAAGAAATATCTTTCTATGTATTTTTTGGGATGAAAGGCGAGCACTATTCACCAAGAACAATGCTCGCCAAAAAATAGAGTGTGTTAACTTATATCTAACCTATCCTTAATACCCTGGATTCTGCCAGAAACCTGTGGTGCTGTTCACTTCTGTGGTGAAGTTCTGAACGGCATCAATCTCGTTCTGTGGAATTGGACGGTAGAGATAATGCTTGCTGCCATCTGCCTTCAAGTTGGCTGAAGCCTGAGCATTATACTTCTCTACATATTCATACAGCTTACCGGTACGCTTCAAGTCGAACCAACGCATCTGCTCACCGCAGAACTCAACGGCACGCTCCTCAAGGATGGTGTCGATAGTGGCGTTGCCGCTCAGAGTATTGTCGGTGCCTTCGATGGCACGAGCCTGACGAAGCTGGTTGATGGTTGCCATGGCTGCATTGCCGTCGCCCAAAGCCAACTGGCACTCTGCCTTGATGAGATACATCTCTGGCATACGCATCACGATGGCATCACGGCTAGAGATGTCGTGGGTTGGGTAATTCTCATCATACTCGTTATCCAGGAACTTCTTGATACCTGGGAATGAGCACCAGCCTGCAATCTTGTATGTATTGAAACGTTCGTCACCATAAACCTTAGAGTTCTTGACTGCTGCCTCTGTTGGCTTGGCTGTAGCCTCATCCATAGAGGTATAAACAGGGATGTCGCCACCAGCCATAAACTGGATGCGGTATCTGTCCTTAGCCCAAGCCTGCATAGCCTGACCCTCTGGAGAATCTCCATCCATAGGACAGTAGTAGATGGCTGTATCCTGCAACAATGGATAATTCTTTGCATTCTTTGCCAAATCTGGAGATGCGATGTCATAGTGATCGAGCAGGGTTGCCTCTGAACGCTGGTCGGTAGCCTTATGCTTCTCCAACAGGTTCCACAAGTGCAAAGATGGCAAGTAGCGGGTAAAGCCACGTCCGTATGGTGAGTAAGCTGCACCGCACTCTACGTTCTTGCCGGTTAACTTACTCTTGATAGTAGTCTTGCCCTTGGCAATACGCCAGAACACCTGAGAGTCTTTCTGACCATTACCACCCAGGTCGGTGGCACCATTGTTCCACATTGATACGAACATCAGCAGCATGGCATTACCACCACGACTATAACCTGTACGGGTAATCAAACTGTTATACTGCATTGGGCTACCGCCTTCCAAACGGTAACGGTAAGGAATGCAGTTGGCATTGGTTGCGATGTCCTGAGAATATGTTACACCGAAGAGAGCCTCCTTGTTGGTATTGTAGCTCTCGTTAGACATGGTCCATACATGCTTGTAGTCATTATCCAGGCTAGCATAATCGCTTACACCGATAACAGCCTCAGCATCAGCCTGTGCTGCAGTATAGAGGGCATTCTTGTCCTTGCCATCATAGTTACCTCCCTTTACGGTCTGGTTCAACTGTCCGCCCAACCATGAAGCAGCATAGAGCAACACTCTTGCTCTCAAAGCCTTGGCAGCCCAATAGTTGGCACGGCCATCTGCCTTGGTCTTGTAACCGGCAGCCTCGAAGTTGGCAATAGATGCATCCAGGTCGTCCAGAATCTTGCCATAGACTTCATTCTCCGGCATACGGGTTGGATTGAAGTTCTGAGCTGTGATAGGCTCTGCATTGTAAGGGATAGCACCCCAGATGTTCACCATGTGGAAATAGTAGAAAGCACGCATGAAGTGTGCCTCACCCAGGTTGCGGTTCTTCTCCTCGTCGCTCAGGAAGGTAGCCTCGTTGATATACTTGAGTGCATTGTTGCAAACATCAGTAGCGCTATAGAACAACTCCCAGTAATGGTCCAGACAAGGGTTGTCGGCTACGTTGTTCTCCAAGGCAGCAGCACCAAAGTTGTAAGAGCAAAGGCTCTTCTGCTTATTGTCGTAGCCATAGTAAAAGAGGTCGGTACCCATTTCACTCAAGCCCAAACCAGCCTCCTTACCATACCATCCACGAGCGAAGGTATAGCAGTTGGCAACCAGTCCTTCCAATCCAGAAGGGGTTTTATATGTCAAGTCGGCAGTTTCGCCCACCTTGTTCTCTTCTTCCAGGAAATCAGAGCAAGAGGTAAGCCCCAACATCATAGAAGAGGCTGCTGCCATGAATAATATCTTTGTTTTCATAATTGATTCGATGATTTTAGAATTCTACATTAAGACCTACTACTACCTGCTTCTGCATTGGGAACGAGATGCTACCACCACGCTCTGGGTCGTAGTTGTCAATCTTGCTCCATGTCATGAAGTTCTTCATTGAGCAGTAGATGCGAGCCTTGCTCATGCCCACGGTGTGCAACCAGTTGGCTGGCACGTTGTAAGAGAGGGTGATATCCTTGATCTTGAAGTAATCTGCCTTCTCGTATGTGAATGCACTCTTGTAGGATGACCAGATTTTGCTGGCATTTGAATCCAAACCTGGGCTAGGGAACTTAGCGCCCGGATTGGTTGGTGTCCAGTAATCAATGGCATCACCCCAGTTGGCTGACTCATAGTTCAACTGCTCATTCATGGCGTAAGAGATGTAACCTCCCAAACGTGCCATCAACTGCACAGAGAGCGAGAAGTCCTTGTAGCTGAAGGTGTTGGTCATACCAAATACGTGATTAGGGTCGCGGTTGTAGAGTACACGGTCGTCAGATGTGATGTTGCCATCGTTATCTGCATCCAGAATCTTTGGAGAACCTGGGGTACCATAGCCCTTGGTGCTGGCGCAGGCAGGCTTCTTTCCGTCGTGAGCTGCCTTGAAGTCCTCTACATACTGGTCGAACTCACCGATACCCCATTCACCGAGTACCTTGTAATCATAGAATGCGTTTACACGATTGCCTACGAACAGGCCCTTGGTTCCTGATACATACTTATCTACACCACCTGTCAACTCGGTAATCTCATCCTTGAAGTGAGAGTATGACCAGTTGGCTGTCCAGTCGAAGTCCTTGGTACGGATGATGTCTGTCATCAAAGAAACTTCAAGACCCTGACCCTTGGTCTTACCGATGTTGTCGATTACTGTTGGGAAAGAAGAAGCTGGTGCTGTCTTGTAGAACAACAGGTCGTAGGTATGGTTCCAATAATAATCCACGCTACCGCTGATGCGACCGTCGAAGAAACCGAAGTCGAGACCCAGGTTGAAGGAAGATGTCTTCTCCCAAGTCAGGTTAGAGTTACCCATCTGACTAGGAATCTTACCAGCCACGTCGTTGTTACCTAAATAATAATAATAGGTAGTACTGCTCAAGGATGCCAATGTAGAATAAGCATCGATGGCTGCGTTACCGGAAACACCCCATGAAGCACGGAGCTTCAGGTTGCTCAATACCTTCTGGTCTTTCAGCCAATTTTCTTCGATTAATCTCCAACCCGCTGCCACAGATGGGAAGTAGCCCCACTTGTGTCCCTTTGCCAAGGTAGAAGAACCATCGGCACGGAGAGAAGCGGTAAGCAAGTACTTGCTGGCGTATGAATAATTCAGACGACCGAAGAATGACAACATGGCTGTCTTCACGTATGTAGAAGTTGTCACAGGTGAGAGAATCTTGGAAAGATCGCGGAAACCACTCTCATAGTAGTGGGTAGCTCCGGCATCACCGCCTACAGTAGAACTTTCTGTTACGGTCTGTGTCAACTCATGTCCCAGCAAAGCGGTTAAGTCATGCTTCTCTGCGATGGTAGTATTATAGTTAATGGTGTTGTCCCATGTAATCGCAGTAGAGTTATTTCTGATCTGACGGATGTAGCTGGTAGAAGGTGACTGGTATCTCTGCTGACTCTGATAGTCCTGGTACAAGCCATTTCGTGAGTCGCTTCTATCCACGGCAAACATTGAGCGGAGATTCAAGCCCTTGATAGGGTTCAACTCCACATAGGCATTACCGAAGAAACGGGTAGATTCGGTATTGTTCTGATATGCTCCCTCCACATCATCGAGCAATGGAGAACAATGAGCTGCATACCAAGGGTTTGGAGTTGAGTTGATGCTGCCATCAGTTAAATAAGGATGAGTGATGGTAGTCATCTTCAACGCCTGGTTGTAAACACCTGAGTTACGGCGGTTCCAATTTTTATATGTATAAAGCAAGCTTGAGCCTACCTTTACCATCTTGTTGATACGATGGTCGATGTTCACCTTACCATTGTAACGGCTCATCTGGTCGTTCTTCATCAGACCGCGGTCGTACATCGCCCCGAGAGAAACGTTGAAGTTGGTCTTCTCGCTACCACCAGCCACGTTGACTTCGTAGTTCTGAGAAGTACTGTTTTTCAGGAGCAAGTCGCCCCAGTCGGTGTAAGAACCATCATTATAGATATCCAATGTAGCTGTACCATCGTCGAGTTTTTCTGTCAAGACTGTCTCAGGAGTAATACCCGAAAGTACGGTATTATAGGCATCCAGAGTCTTGTCGCCCTTTGCCCAATCCTGGTAAGCGCGCTTGTCAATCAGACGCTGCACCTCCTTGTTGCCATACATAGAATGTGCGGCATTGGTAGCGCTATTGAAAGAGTTGTAGAAGTTGAAGCCCACAGATGTTCTGCCAGCCTTACCACGCTTGGTGGTAATGATGATGACACCATTGGCACCACGGGTACCATAGATAGCGGTAGAAGATGCATCCTTCAATACCTCCATAGACTCAATGTCGGATGGGTTGATGTCGAGGGTAGAACCGTATGCCACACCATCCACGAGGATTAATGGATTATTGGAAGCCAACATAGAACGGGCACCACGAAGATTGATGCTCACTCCAGAACCAGACTCACCACTGCTCTGCTGCAAGTCCATGCCAGGAATCTTTGCCTGCATAGCCTGCATCGCATTAGAAGAAGCCACGTTCTTCAAGTCGTCAGACTTGATAGAGGCCACGGAACCCGTGAGGTCGCGTTTCTTAACGACACCATAGCCGATGACAACCAACTCATCCAGAGAGTTGTTGTCCTCTTCCATTACGACAGAAATAGAGTTCTGACTACCTACCTTCACCGACTTTTCCTTATATCCAATATAAGAAAACTTAATGACGGTAGATGGCTTGACGCCATTGAGCGTAAAATTACCATCCAGATCAGTAACTGATCCAGCACCAGCAGCTCCATCAGGAACTACACTTACACCAATCATAGGTTCACCATTAGAGTCCTTGACGGTACCCTTAATTGTTGCCTGGGCGAAAGCACCAATGCAAATAGAACCCAACGCAAGTGCCATACTTGCTCTTTTTAGTTGTTGTTGCATAAACATCTCGTTTTAGCTTGGTTATTATTGTTTCTAAGTTGAAATTCTCTTATAGGTTTCTATAAATAATCAGATAAAATA
>ERZ1026901.1381-NODE-1381-length-14150-cov-7.390209_pt1 | contig 14150 bp, 14 predicted proteins | sample MGYA00380179_ERZ1026901 | MGnify/ENA primary metagenome ERZ1026901 (study PRJEB33269, sample SAMEA4719815) | human gut metagenome | biome: human-associated habitat; feature: organic feature; material: feces | place: Cameroon | collected 2013-10 ... | reverse complement strand
TGATGAGACGCAGCCCGAGATAGTCACCGAAGGTGTACTTCTCCCCGGTATCCGTGATCTGGAACGGACGGATCCCGAAGTACGCCGCCATGAACATGTGCTGTCCGAAAGTCGTAAAGGCGAAGGTAAACACTCCGCCCGCATCCTCGCCCGCGAGCTGGACAACGGCAATAGAAAGTACCATGGAAGCAAAGGCGTAGAGAAAGCTTCCGATCATGTTCCAGATGATGTTCTTCTGCTCCGATACCGCGGATCCGTCACCGATAATGAGACGAGCAAATCCATGCGGCATTTTCGAACTGTTACTCATTTCCGAATTCCTTCTTTACGCAGGAAAATGCGGATTCGATGACCTTATCCATATCATAGTAACGGTATTCCGCAAGTCTTCCGCCGAAGATCACATTCTTCTCTTTTCCAGCGAGTTCCGCGTATTTCTTATATAATTCCTGGTTTCTCTCATCGTTTACCGGATAGTATGGCTCCATGCCCTCGGTCCACTCCGCCGGATACTCTCTCGTGATGACCGTCTTCTCCTGTGTTCCGAACTCAAAATGCTTGTGTTCAATGATCCTCGTGTAGGGAGTTTCGCGGTCGGTGTAATTGATGACCGCATTGCCCTGGTAGTTGTCGCAATCTAAGACTTCCGTTTCAAACCGCAGGCTGCGGTACTGGAGTTTTCCGAAGCAGTAGTCGAAATAGCTGTCGATGGTTCCTGTATACACAATCTTGTCCGCAAGCGCATCATATTTCGCTTTATCCGCCAGATAGTCGGTTCCAAGGCGGATCTCGCAGTCCTCAAAGAGTTTTTCTGTGATCTTATTGTAGCCGCCGATCGGAATCCCCTGATAGAGATCGTTAAAGTAGTTGTTGTCATAGGTGTAGCGCACCGGAAGACGTTTGATGATGAAGGCCGGAAGTTCTTTGCAGTCTCTGCCCCACTGTTTCTCGGTGTAACCCTTTACGAGTTTCTGATAGATATGGGTTCCCACAAGGCTGATGGCCTGCTCTTCCAGGTTCTTCGGCTCACCCTTGATGACCTTTCTCTGCTCATTGATGATCCTTTTGGCCTCCTCCGGAGTGGAGATTCCCCACATGCGGCTGAAGGTGTTCATATTGAACGGCATGTTGTACATCTCGCCCTTGTAGTTTGCAACCGGGCTGTTTGTATAGCGGTTGAATTCCACGAGACTGTTCACAAAGTTCCAGACTTCCCTGTTACTGGTATGGAAGATATGGGCGCCGTAGCGGTGTACATTGATGCCCTCGATATTTTCGCAGTAGATGTTTCCGCCTGCATGTTCTCTCTTCTCAAGAACGAGGCAGGTCTTTCCGGCTTTTTTTGCGTAGTACGCGAAAACTCCGGCGAAAAGTCCGCTGCCCACTAACAGGTAATCATATTGTTTCTTCATATAGACTGTTCTCCTCATTGTCCCGGCTTTTCTGCGCCGATGTATTTTGCAGCAGTTCTATTCTGCATTTTTGGGACTTATTCTGTATTTCAGCTCTTAGAATCCTGTTTTTACAGTTGTCTTACTCAGCCACGCTCTTTTTACATGAGTGGGTTGAATTTTATGTCCTGCTGCCTGAATTACTCTTCTTCCTTAACAAAGTTTTTTTCTTTCGGAAGAATTTCGCGGATCTCCTCCACGAGCTGGACTGCCGCAAACAGGGCAGATCCGACAAAAATAAAGATATCACCCAGGTTGAAGACCACTTTTTTCAGTTTCTTCCACTGGATGCTGAAATAGTCCACCACATATCCGCGTTTGATCCGGTCATAAAGGTTGCTCGCTCCGCCGGCCAGCACCAGGGTCAGCGCCGTCTTCTCCAGCACGCGTCCCTTCTTTCCGATCACATACGCCCATGCACCGGCTACCGCCGACAGCATGCAGACCGGGACCATCTCCACAAGTTTTGGGTATTCCTTCATGAATCCGAAGGAAAAGCCCGGATTGTGGTTTTTGTAGAGGCGGATCAGGCCACCTGATTCTTTCACGGTTTTCGGGAATTCTTCATCGGGTCTGGCTTCGATCTCTTTTTTCACAGCCAGATCTGTAAGCGCAAGCGTCGTTCCGAATGTCAAAAATCCAAACATTGCGATTCCCCTTTCTTTTCTATCTTACATGATTGCATACTTTCACAGATATCCTTATATTACAACATTTTAAAGGGCCCGTCCATATATTTCTTATTTCACGGTCAGACCGCGGCGCCATTTTCACACGTTTTCTTACCCATTTCATTTACGCCTCTCGTTCCTCTTCCCGTTTTCTGATCCTGTAATTTTTTTGGAACATGTGCCCTTGTCCCTCATATACATATATAGTATGAACCATTTTCTGCGGAGTATCAGCCATGTCATGTACAAATTCTGTCGCGTCGGAAGATTTTGCGGATTTTATCGCACCTTATTTTACTACACCTGAAGAGTTTATTCGTTCACAGGGGACAGACTGCATTGATTTTGTGAATTCTACACTGGCGGTCGTCTATGTTCCGCTCTCCACGGTGACACCTTCTACTTATACTTCCTATACATATTCGGCAGTTCCAAAGCTATACAGTCTTCTGGATGTCACAAGTATGGATGCTGCCGGGATCACGGCGGCGGGGGAGCTTCCGGTGCTGAACAATCAGGGTGCGGGAGTTATTGTGGGATTTGTGGATACGGGGATCAATTATACAGATTCGCTGTTTCGGAATGTAGATGGAAGTACAAGAATTATTGGGATATGGGACCAGACAAATAATTCAGATAATTCTAACAATATAGAGAATGAAACTGCAAAACCATTTTCTGCCTTCTCAGCTCTCTACGGCACGCAATACACTGCCGAGGAGATCAACCTGGCCCTGAACTCCGACAATCCCGCCTCCATCGTCCCCACCCGGGACGAAAACGGACATGGAACATTTCTCGCTTCCATTGCCGCCGGGAACCGGGATGAACGGGCGGGATTTTCCGGGGCGGCACCGCAGGCATCCATCGCCATGGTGAAATTAAAACCCGCCAAGCAGTATCTCCGTGACTTCTACCTGATCCAGGACGGGGCAGATGCCTACCAGGAAAACGATATCATGATGGGCGTCTCCTATCTCTATTTTCTCGCCAGAAAATACTCCATGCCCCTCGTCGTCTGCATTCCTCTCGGCACCAATATAGGAAGCCACATGGGAATGAGCCGCCTCGGGCAGTATTTAAACCAGGTCAGCCTTTCTAACGGTTCCGCCGTCATCACCGCTGCCGGGAACGAGACCGGGGCGAGACATCACTTCCGGGCTGTCATGGACGCAAGCACGGATGAAGTCACCGCGGAGCTGCGGGTGGGAGAACGGGAAGCCGGTTTTTCCATGGAACTTTGGGCGGAGAACATGGGTGTCTACACGGTAGGCTTTATCTCACCGACCGGCGAAGTTGCGCGGGAGATTTCCGTTCCGCTCCGGGGCGAGAACACGGTGTCCTTTCTCCTGGAACAGACCCAGATCACAGTCTACACCCAGATCGCCGATGTGAGCGCCGGAAGCCAGTTTATCTTTATGCGCTTCGAAAACCCCATGTCCGGGATCTGGCGGATCCTGATACGGAACTCTCTGGACATCCGTGAGACCTTTCATCTCTGGCTACCGGTCCGGGGCTTTATCACCGATGAGACCTATTTTCTCCGCCCGGATCCCGATACGACCATCACAGATCCCGGAAATGCCCGGTATCCCATCACTGTCACCGCCTACGACCACACCAAAAACAGCATCTACATCCACGCCAGCCGCGGCTACAGCCTGTCCGGCCGGATAAAGCCGGACCTCGCTGCCCCGGGTGTCAACATCTTAGGCGCGTCCGTCTCAGGAAGACGTCTCACAAGAATGTCCGGCACCTCCGTCTCCGCCGCCCACCTCGCCGGTGCCGCGGCGATCCTGTTGAACTGGGGCGTCCTCAATGCAAATTATCCGTATCTCAACACGCCGGTGCTAAAGTCCATCTTCGTCCGTGGGGCACAAAGAAATCCAGCGCTCACATACCCGAACCGTGAGTTCGGATATGGAACGCTGAATCTGTATGAAGCTTTTTTACATCTCAGAAACCTTTAATTTATAACATCCGATGCCGTGCAGACACTATCAGCAGGATTCATATTTATTCAGCTTTGTAACAGGCTTCCGTCGGCCCCGGCAGAGCAGCCGCCTTCTTGTCCGCCGTAGAATACTCCCGCATCTCGATCCGCGGGCCACCGTGTTTTTCCAGATACGCGCGGGTGATCGTCACAGAACCGATCTCCGGGTCCTTCGGGATCTCGAACATGATATCGAGCATGAACTCCTCGATGATCGCCCGGAGCGCTCTCGCGCCGGTGTCTTTCTTTAAAGCCTGTTCCGCGATCCATTCCAATGCGTCATCATCAAAGTTTAAGTTGACTTCATCCATCGCGAGAAGCTTCCGGTACTGCTTTAAGATCGCATTCTTCGGCTCCTTTAAGATCCGCACCAGGAAGTCCTTCGTGAGTCCCTGGAGTGTCACTGTCACCGGAAGTCTTCCGAGGAACTCCGGGATCATTCCGAACTCCCTGAGATCCTGGTTTGTGACCTTTGAGAGAATGTCCGGATCCTTATCGTATTTATCCTTCGGATCAGAGCCGAAACCGATGGACGTGGTATTCGTCAGGCGCTCCCTTATAATATTCTCAAGATCCGGGAACGCGCCGCCGCAGATAAAGAGGATATTGTCGGTGTTGACCATCTCCATCGGAGTCATGGCATTCTTCTGCCCTGTTCCGACCGGGACTTCCACATCCGCTCCCTCAAGAAGCTTTAAGAGCTCCTGCTGAACAGACTCACCGCTGACATCGCGGGTATTCGTGGACTTCTTCTTCGCGATCTTATCGATCTCATCGATGAATACGATCCCCATCTCCGCCTTCTGGACATCGCCTCCCGCCGCCGCGAGAAGCTTTGTGAGAACGCTCTCGATATCATCACCGATATATCCGGCTTCCGTCAGCGAAGTCGCGTCCGCGATCGCGAGCGGAACATCGAGAAGTTTCGCAAGTGTCTTTACAAGATACGTCTTACCACTTCCGGTCGGTCCGATCATCAGGATATTCGATTTTTCGATCTCAATATCTGTTCCGTACTTCTCCGCATCCGGGGATGTCTTTGAGAATACACGTTTATAATGGTTATAAACCGCGACGGAGATCGCCTTTTTCGCCTGCTCCTGACCGATCACATACTCGTCGAGCTGCGCCTTGATCGCGTGAGGAGCCGGGATCTCGCTGAGCTTGAACAGCTCTTTTTTTACTTTTTTCTTCTTTTTCTTTCGCTTATGGCTCTGTCCCATGAGGGCGCCGAGGTCGATCTGACCTACCGGAATTCCGAAGATATTCCCAAGTGGAATTCCTTCTGCCTCTTCACCGTCTTCCTCGAGATCATCGCCATCCCCGGTCTCGTCAGTATCCACGACGGTCTGCTCAGCGTCCTCATCAGAGTCTGTATTTACACCGTCTGCTTCATCCAGACCATCCTCAGGATCCTGTTTTTCCGCCTTTCTGACCACACCAGTATCTCCCGGAACCGTTCCGTTCCCGCTTTCTGTGCTCATTTCAGCGGCTTCAGAAACCCCAACCGTTTTTTCCGCTCCGCTCACAGCGTCTTTCTTGCCCGCAGCAGCTCCGGCATTCTCGGGCTTCTGCGCTCCATTTCCGCTTCCCATCGGATTCAGATACATATTTTTCAACATTTCCGGCGTGATCCCGGACATCTTTGTCCAGTCCATACCGCTTCCCATCATCATGTCAAACGATCTCTGCATGCAGTCCCTGCACACGTTCAGTCCGCCCGGCAGTGTGATCATCTTTCCCGCCTGGTTCTCCGTCCGTCTGCACATGCAGCAGACTTTTTCATATCCGTTATTTCTGTTGTCTTCCAAAGTATTTCTCCTGATCTTTCTATCGTTGCAAATATCCCGTATTTTCGCAGCCACCACATACGCTCTTATTTCTGCAAAATGCGCTCAAAAGCCACGGAATCTTTTTTCTTTCTGAATTTTTCAGAATTACCGTAACTGTTCAGTACCCTCACACCTACAGGAACCTCCCCCGGAGCTTCCTTTCGGATGCATGGCAAGTTACGAGCAAAAATCCATTTTAATATTATAATGCAAATCCGCAGGACTCGCAACAAAAAGCCTGCCGCAAAATTTCAGACAGATGTGCTTTTTTGCTTAGCGCTATCTGAACCTTTCCCCCTGTATTTTTTTGAGTTTTTTTGTAGTGAGATTTTATGATGAAATTGTAGCAAAAAATTGGTGATAAGTTCAAGTTTTTGTGCAGCTTGTACACAGAGATGTTTATGGATGCAAATTTTCCGTTCGTCTCCCTGCACAGATTTTTGCATAATTGAACAATTACCAAAAAATAAGAGGGGGTATCTTATGATTACTTTACAGCTCGACATGTATCAGGCCTGCGCTCTCGGCGCACTCGTCTATTGTCTCGGACGACTCATGGTCAACAAACTTCCATTCTTAAGCAAGTACTGCATCCCGGCACCGGTTGCCGGCGGTATCGTATTTGCGCTGGCTCACCTGGCATTATATGCAGCCGGGATCCTGGAACTTTCCTTTGACACGACATTACAGAGTGTCTTCATGACGATCTTCTTCTGCAGCGTCGGATTCACAGCCTGCTTCCGTCTCTTAAAGAAAGGCGGCATCCAGGTATTCATGTTCCTCGGTCTCGCGGTCGCGATCTGTATCATCCAAGACGCAGTCGGCAGCGGACTCGCAGCAGCCTTTGGTTTAAACCCGCTGCTCGGTTTATGTATGGGTTCCATGCCGTTAGTAGGAGGACACGGAACATCCGGTTCCTTCGGACCGCTTCTTGAGACTGATTATGCCGTTGTCGGCGCTACCACTGTTGCTCTTGCGGCAGCTACATACGGACTTGTATCCGGAAGCATGATGGGCGGCCCGATCGCCCGCGCCCGTGTTGAAAAACTCCACTTGAAATCCACAGCAGCTGAGGAAGGCAACGAGACAGCTGAGGTTATGCCGGCCGTTGATGGTCAGAAATTCACAACATCCGCAATGTTTTTAGCGGTTGCCATCGGTCTCGGTACTCTTATTTTCACCTTCTTCAAAGATGTATGCCACCTGACATTCCCGACTTACATCGGCGCTATGCTCGCAGCAGCAGCGATCCGCAATATCTGGGATGTCCAGAACAAAGACCTCCCGATGGTCGAGATCGACGCCCTGGGCGGACTTTCCTTAAATCTGTTCCTGTCCATGGCTATGATGAGCTTAAAGCTCTGGCAGTTAGCAGCACTTGCTCTTCCGATGATCGTCATCCTGCTTGTTCAGACGATTGTTATGTTCCTGTACGCGAACTTCGTTGTATTCAACGTTATGGGACGTGACTACGAGGCGGCTGCCATGACAACTGCATTCTGCGGTTTCGGTATGGGCGCTACCCCGAACGCGATGGCAAACATGAGAGCACTCGTTGAGCGCTACGGTGCAGCTCCGAGAGCATTCTTCATCGTACCGCTTGTCGGAAGTCTGTTTGTAGACTTCTTCAACTCCATGGTACTGACGACATTCATGAATTTCCTGTAAATTCCATCTTCAGGAATTTCTGATAGATTCCTGCCGCGGCTCCTGTGTTTTCACCGCGCAGGGAAAAACCTCTATACCAAACCTTCCCCGCTGCCGGTTCCCAGACCGGATAGCAAAAAGCAGGAACGCCTGTCCGGATGGATCCGGATGGCGCTCCTGCTTTTTATCTTTTCTTTCTGCCTCCCGCCTTAACCTGCGGGCTGCAGATCCTGTTCTGTTTCTGTTTTATTTGCCGATCTTTGACTGGCTCTGTGCCGGTTTCTGATCCTGGCTCTGGCTCTGATCCTGGCTGTTTCCATTGTCAGCTTCTGCCGGACGGTTCTTTAAGGTTACCTGGACTTCTCTCTCCTGGTAGCTGCCGTTGACAAGAGACTGTACGGTAAGAGTTACAGTATCACCGGATTTATAGTAAGTTAAAAGCTTTGCAAGATCTGCATAGTTGGAGATCTTCTCACCGTCTAACTTTGTGATGATGTCTTTCTCATGAAGGTCAGATCCTGCTGCTGCGGAGTCTTCCATGATCTTGTAAACATAGACGCCCTGCGGCATTCCGTACATCTTTGCCATGGACTCGTCGATGTTCTGTAACTGGATCCCGAGATAGCCCTGTTCTGATTCGGAAACGGCGATCTTTGTGGTTCTTGTCATCAGATCATCGATGATCGCTTTTGCTTTGGAGATCGGGATCGCATAGCCGACGCCCTCAACACTTGTATCTGCATACTTTGCTTCATTGATACCGATGACCTCACCTTTGGAGTTTAAAAGAGCTCCGCCGCTGTTGCCCGGGTTGATGGCTGCATCTGTCTGAATCACGGTCTTTGTGGTATCGTCAACGTTGATCTCTCTGTTTAATGCACTGACATGTCCGACTGTAACGCTCTGGCCAAGTCCAAGTGCATTGCCGATCGCGATCACGCCCTGACCCATCTTTAAGGAGTCGGAATCACCGAGTGTTGCCGCTTTGATCTTGCTCTTTGTGTCAGCGGAGATGCTGTCGAGCGGAACAGCGATCACTGCGAGGTCTGCCTCAGAATCGGTTCCCTTGATCGCTGCATCTGCGGTACTCTCATCTGCGAATGTGACCGTAAGACCTTCGGTGTCGCTGACAACGTGGTTGTTTGTGACGATCAGAAGCTCTGAGTCATTCTGTCCGACGATGATGCCGGAACCGCTGCTCGGAACTTCGTAAGTCTGGGACGGTCCGAACCAGCTGTTGCTCTGGTAAAGCTGGGTATTCGTGATCGATACAACGGACGGAAGTGTCGCATCCACGATCGCGGATACATCCTCAATAACAACACCGTTGCTGGATGATGTGGAGGTGTTCGCCGCCGGGACCTGGGAAGTCTGACCGATCGTCTCGCTGGAAGCGCTCGCCTGGGAACTCTGGTACGGGAACAGGGTGTTCGCCGCACGGTTGACTCCGTACATCGTACCTCCGGAGACAACACCGAAGAGAAGTGCCGCCGCTGTGACGAGAGCCGCTGTCTTCATATGCTGGTTCTTCTTCGGAGCATGGTGGCTGTTTCCGTTCTGATTCGGATTCTGTCCATGTCCCTGGTAGTAATCATACTGCTGATACGGGTTTGTGTACTGGTTCTGGTTTCCGTAATACTGCTGATGCTGCTGTCCGCCGTAGTAGGAACCGTTCTGGTTCTGATTCTGGGCATTTCCGTTATATGCCTGACCGTTCTGAGCACCGCCGAGTCTTCCGTAGATCTGTCTTCCGGTGTGTTCGCTCTGTCCCTGGGACTGCTGTGCATCCTGCGGGCGGTTCTGCGGCTGCTGTGCGTTCTGAGCGTTCTGCGCGTTCTGCGCATTTACCGGCTCCCCGCCGTCCTTCTTTTCATTTTCATTGTTCATTTCGTTCCATTTATTTTCATCATACATAACAGGTATCTCCTTTCTGTAACGAGTGATATTTCTGATCATTTCTTCTGCATCCGGATCAGCCTTTCTTAAGAAAACCTGTCTGCCAGATGCTTTCAGATCTTGTCTTTCGTATTTAAGGGATCTCTTTTTTCCTTCCCCTCAACTACATGACATAGTGTACCAGTGAATTGTGATGAAAGTGTGATGAATCATGGATAGTTCTGTGAAATGGAATCACATTTCTGTACACAGTGTCTTTTCGTTTAACCGGACGTTCCATAGGAATTTCCTATGAAACAGGAAATCCCGGGCTATATAAGGAGATCAGCCATTCCTCATACAGCCCGGGATTTCATATGAATGTTTTTTTAACAATACAGGATCTATTTTGCAAGGATCGCAGTCAGTCCGAAATAGATCAGGACGATCACGCCAAGGACGATACGGTAATATCCGAAGAACTTGAAGTCATGTTTCTTGACATATCCAAGTAAAAACTGGATCGAATACATGGAAACGATGAACGCGATCACCATCGCTGCCATCATGAAGAAGAGTTCCATCGCGGAGAATGCGAGTCCGTAGTGAACGATCTTTAAGAGGCTGGCGCCGAACATGACCGGAATTCCAAGGAAGAAGGTGAACTCGGATGCTGCTGTTCTGGAGCAGCCAAGCATCATCGCGCCGAGGATCGTCGCGCCGGATCTCGATGTACCCGGGACCAGGGCGAGAAGCTGGAATAAACCGATATAGAAGGCGGTCTGGTAGCTGATCTGGGAGACCTTCTTTATCCGCGCCTCCGCATACTGATTGTGGTTCTCAAATGCGATGAAGATCACACCGTAGATGATCAGCATTGCCGCTACGACATACGGATTGTAGAGGTACTTATCCAGAACATCATCAAACAGGATTCCAATGACAGCCGCCGGGAGGCACGCGATCACGATCTTGAACCATAAGTGCCAGGTTGCACGTTTCTGTGCCGGTTTCTTTCCCGGATCAAACGGGTTCAGTCGTCTGAAATACAGGACCAGGACGGCCAGGATCGCACCTAACTGGATCACAACGCGGAACACGTTCATAAAGTCCTCAGAGACGTTGAGGTGGACGATATTTTCCACCAGGATCAGGTGTCCGGTACTGCTGATCGGAAGCCATTCGGTGAAACCTTCTACGACACCGAATACGATGATCTTCAGAAATTCAATAAAATTACTCATATTCACTCCTATGCTTTATATTTTGAATATAGCGTGCGGTCTTCTTGTTTTCATTGTCATGAAAACAAGAAGCTTGCGGCGCATTTTTCCGAACCCGCTGACGCACGCCAGATTGCTAGTTGGCGTTTTCGATCTGCCAGTCGATCGGCTCCAGGCCGTGTTCTTTTAAGAACTTATTTGTCTTGCTGAACGGGCGGCTGCCGAAAAATCCGCGGTAGGCGGACAGCGGGCTCGGGTGCGGCGACTCGAGGATCAGGTGCTTCGGGTTCGTCAGCATCGGTTTTTTCATCTGCGCCGGGCGTCCCCAGAGGATGAACACCATCGGGCGGTCCTGTTCATTTAAGATGCGGATCGCGGCGTCCGTGAATTCCTCCCAACCGATATTCTTGTGGGAGTTTGCCGCATGGGCGCGGACTGTGAGGACCGTGTTCAGGAGCATGACGCCCTGGTCGGCCCACTTCTTTAAATATCCGTTATTCGGGATATAACAGCCGCAGTCCTCATGAAGTTCCTTATAAATATTGACGAGGGACGGCGGGATCTCCACCGACGGCTTCACGGAGAAGCTCAGCCCGTGGGCCTGCCCCGGCTCATGGTACGGGTCCTGTCCCAGGATCACGACTTTTACTTTGGCGAGAGGCGTGAACGCGAACGCGTTGAAGATGTCATCCGGCGCCGGGTAGACTTCCTTTGTCTCGTACTCGTTCTTTACGGTCTCATACAATTTTCTGTAATACGGCTTTTTGAATTCCCCGCTCATCGGGGCTAACCAGTCATTTGCGATCGCAGCCATATTTCCTCCTTGTAGTATTGATACATCAGTCGAAAAACTCTTCCGCAAATTTCACGGATGATTCCGCCACCGGACATGATTTTCCGGCCAGTTCTTCCGGAACCTGCGAAAAGATCTTATGGACACGGAACAGATACGCCTTATTGTTTAACATCGCCGTCTTCTCAAACGGCCAGCGGATCAGGGACGGATCTTTATAATTCTCCCCGAGCTCCAGAAGCACCGTATTCCTGTTTAAGGTGCAGGAAAGCCACAGCGTGTACGATTTCCAGTTTTCTTCCGTAAAGGATACGCTGTGCGGGACCGCGATATGTCCGGCATCAAACGGGAGGCTTTTTGCGTCCTCGTCTGCCAGGGACGTGAGCATATAGTAGTCTTTTCCATCCAGAAACTTCTTTAATTGTTCAGCCGCATGGAGGATTTCCTCTTCCTCCGCGCCTTCTTTCTTCTTCCATTCAGAGCCGATCCCGACAAGGATCTTCTCCGCGGATCCCAGTTTTTCCCTCAGGATCTTCTCTGCTTCTGTCTTTTCCAAATGTTTCCTCCAATATCTGGCAGAAACTGCGCTCCGCCGGACCGGCACTTCTTTTTCGCGCTGTATTTCTATTTTCTGCCATTTTTTGTCGACCGTTACCATCATAACATAAATAGGTTCTTGATTCAACTGATCCATTTTTCTCTTTAATTTTAATTTTCTTAAATTTTTCTGTCCATACCGGAGCCCGATCCGTAAATTTCTCCGCACAAAGCCGCATGTCCGAAATTCCGTCTGCATTTTTCAAAGAGATTCCCGATCCGCTTTCACTTCCTGCCCATAACAAAATGTATATTTTTCTTCTGTCTTTCCCATACTTTTCATATATACGGATCAGCCTGATCCATGACGGATTTTTTATCATCCATCACACGGAAGCTGACCTGTAAAACCTTCTTAATAGAAAGGATGATCACAATGGAAGAACACACAGTCGATCTGCTCCGGGAATGCGATTCCGGATGCGCGATGGCGGCGGAGAGTCTGGAACAGATCCGGGATTTTGTTTCCGATCAGGGGTTATGGAATGAGATCACTGCGAGCTATGAAAAGCACCAGGATCTCGATCTGAGGATCAAAAAGACATTAAGTGCCATGGAAGAACAGGGAAAAGAACCGGGCAAGATGGCATCCGCCTGGTCCTGGATGTCCACAGAAATGAGGATGATGGCAAAAGGCGGAGACAAAGAAGCCGCCAGTATTGTCACTGACGGCTGTAATATGGGGATCAAAACGATCTGTGGTTATAAAAATCAGTATTCCGGCGCCTCAAAGGCCGCCATGGAACTCGCGGACGAACTCACCGGGATGGAAGAAAAATTGCGGGAGCAGATGAAGAGGTTTCTCTAACCCCTCTATCTTCCGGCAGGCGCCCCGCCGCCGGAAGATCCCGCTGCCGCCGCAGTGCCGCCGGATGCACCTGTCTCAACTCCGGCAACCTGCCATACATACGACGTGTAGGCGGAGACAAGGTTCAGCTTCGCAGTGTTCATCGCCGCCTCACCGGAGAGCCATGATGCCTGGCCAGAGAGATACGCATTTTTCGAGAGCATGCCTGCCGCCTGCTTTTTCTGCACGGTGTCCCAGGCCTGTTTTGCCGCTGAATAAGCGCTCTCGGCCGCCTCATACTGGGATAAGGCGTTCTGAAGATTCTCATACGCGGATCTCAGACTGATCTCCGCGTTCTGCGCCGCCTCGCTGATCCGCTGTTTCCGAAGCTCCCGGTTATCTGCCCCCGTCACCTTCGATTTCATCTCACTGACCCAGGTCGGATCATTGCTGATCGCGGTCTGGAGGTCATTTTCCACGGAGACTGCGCGGATTGCAGAAAGATCCGGGTCCGGAACGGTCCCGATCTCAATATCCGTGCGCCCGGAAAGTCCCAGCATCGTCAGAAGACTTTCTTTTAACTCACTCTGTTGCTCTTTCAGGGATGCCAGAGAGTTCTGTTGCTGTTCCAGGCTGCTCTTCTCCGACTCAAGCTCCGCATCCTTGATGAGGCCAGCCGATCGTTTCTTTACCGCCGCGTCGTAGGAATTCTGCGCAGCCTCCATGCTCTTCTCCACCGCCGCCACATTGGCTGCCATCTGATTATAGGAATTCATCAGATTCTGCGCCGATGCCGTCAGGGTGTCCGCCAGGTCCTCCATGGTCTTCTCCTGACTTGCAGAATTCATGCTGTTGATCGTGGACTGCACCTGTGCCATGGAAATCCGGATGTTCTTCGCGTTGTTCTCGTAGAGTGTCTGCATTTCCGCATCGCCGTCATCCTTGTAGGAGTCCGCCATCTTTTTCAGGTAGTTGTACTCTTCCTTTAACGTCTCATGCATCTTTTCATAGGGCGCACTCTGGCGGTTCTGGCTGTCCTGACTCTGCAGGTAGGAAAAGTTCCCCGCTTTGATCAGTTCCCGCAGATCACTGTACTCGATCTGCGTGATCTGACTCAGATCTACAGAATCGGATTCCGCTGCGTAGGATACGATTTTGCAGGATGAGAGCGCTCCGGGGATACTTTCCGTGTTGTTCCCACCTCCGGCTGCCGCAAGAAATACCGCGCCGAATAGCAGACCGCCCATCCATTTTTTATATGTTTTCATTCTTTCACCTCAC
>ERZ1026901.1377-NODE-1377-length-14200-cov-7.560269_pt1 | contig 14200 bp, 16 predicted proteins | sample MGYA00380179_ERZ1026901 | MGnify/ENA primary metagenome ERZ1026901 (study PRJEB33269, sample SAMEA4719815) | human gut metagenome | biome: human-associated habitat; feature: organic feature; material: feces | place: Cameroon | collected 2013-10 ... | reverse complement strand
AGTAATCGTGAGGGACTGTGGACAGGATTTTTCCCGGCTGCAGTCCCCTTTCTGTCATTAAGGAGACAATATGGAAAAATATCTTCGCGTAGGCGTCATTACCTCCCCGCACGGCGTGCGCGGCGAGGTGAAGGTCTATCCGACCACCGATGACGTGATGCGCTTTAAAAAATTAGATAAAGTGATTCTGGATCTCGGAAGAGGAGAGACACGGGAGTTAAAGATCCGTCAGGTAAAATTCTTCAAAAACATGGTCATCCTGAAATTTGACGGTGTGGACACCATGAACGAGGTGGAAGGCTGGCGCCAGAAGGATCTTCTTATTACGAGAGACCAGGCGATCCCGCTGGAGGAGGATGAGTTCTTTATCACAGATCTCATCGGACTTAACGTTCTCACGGACGAGGGAGAGACACTTGGAACTCTGACGGATGTCATGGAGACCGGAGCGAATGATGTGTACTGTGTGAAGACACCGGAGGGAAAAGAACTTCTTCTCCCGGCGATCCGCGACTGTATCCTGGACGTGGATCTCGACAAGGAAGAAATGCTTGTACATGTTCTTCCGGGACTTCTTGATCTGTAGGGAGGTTGTGATGAATTTTCATGTACTTACCCTGTTTCCGGAAATGATCATGAACGGTCTGGAGACAAGTATTCTCGGCCGTGCGGCAGCAAAGGGAATCGTATCGTTCGAGGCGGTGAATATCCGCGATTATACATTGGAGCGCCACGGTAAGGTGGATGATTATCCGTACGGAGGAGGAGCCGGGATGGTCATGCAGGCAGAGCCGATCTACCGCGCTTACGAGGCCCTTGTGGAGAAAATCGGAAAGAAACCACGTGTGATCTATATGACACCCCAGGGTCAGACCTTCAACCAGAGTATCGCGGAAGATCTCGCGAAGGAGGAAGACCTGGTGTTCCTCTGCGGTCATTATGAGGGAGTCGATGAGCGTGTCCTCGAGATGATCGCTACGGATTATCTCTCCGCGGGAGATTATGTCCTTACGGGCGGTGAACTGCCGGCGATGATGATGATCGACTGCATCTCAAGGCTTGTGCCGGGAGTGCTGAACAACAACGTGTCTGCGGAGTTTGAGACATTCCACGACAATTTGTTAGAATATCCCCAGTATACCCGTCCGGAAATATTTATGGGCAAAAAGGTGCCGGATATCCTGCTTTCCGGCCACCACGCGAACGTCGAGAAGTGGCGCAGGGAACAGTCCATTATCCGCACGTTAAAGAACCGGCCGGAGCTTCTGGAGAATGCAGTTCTGTCGAAGAAGGAACAGAAGTTTCTTGATGAGCTTTTGAGACAGCAGGAATTGGAGAACGCTCAGAAGGTCAAAAATGAAGAGAAAGCTGCGGCAGAACATGACAGGGAAGAGAAGGTCTGACCCGGGCAGCTGCTGGAAAAACGAGGCTTTTGATCTGTAAAATTTTGTACGATCTTTGAGAAAACTGCTTGCATTTTGGCAGGCGGTATGGTAAAATACAAAACTGTGGTATCCGAAAGGTGGGATAGCCCTGCCAATACGGAGACTTAAATCATAAGAGATGGTCCGCTGCCGCAGGAAAATACGATGCGGGTAAGAACATCGAATACTTTAAGGAGGTTCATATCAATGAACGACATTATCAAGAACATCGAAGCTGCACAGTTAAAAGAGTCTGTACCGAGCTTCAACGTAGGTGACACTGTAAGAGTATCCGCTAAGATCAAAGAGGGAAACCGTGAGAGAATTCAGGTTTTCGAGGGTACAGTTATCAAGAGACAGAACGGCGGCGTTAGAGAGACTTTCACAGTAAGAAAGAACTCCAATGGTATCGGCGTTGAGAAGACATGGCCGCTTCATTCCCCGTCTGTTGAGAACGTTGAGGTTGTCAGAAGAGGTAAAGTTCGTCGTGCGAAACTTTACTACTTAAGAACAAGAGTAGGTAAGGCTGCAAAGGTTAAAGAGTTAGTAAAATAATTCGGAAAACTGTACAGAGAGTCAGTAGATCAAAGGGGCAATGAAAATTGTCCCTTTGTTTTTAATATGAATTAGCCCGGATTACGAATTTCGGCGGCAATTGTGGGAGTGACGTAGTCACGGAACAATTGGCTTTCAAAGATAGGAGGTCCCCATCATGGATTTTTTTGAGGAAAAGGAACCAAACAGACTTCACCGGGTCACGGAATGGGTGGTGGACTGCGCAGTCATGGTCGCTCTGGCATGCTATATCGTATTCTGCTTCGGCAGCCGGGTCGAGATGAACGGAAGTTCTATGAAGCCTGTGCTTGAATCGGGGGATGTAGTCCTTATGAACAGGCTTTCCTATGATATCGGTAAGCCGAACCGGTTTGACGTTGTGGTGTTTGAGCGGGAAGGACAGCAGCCGGGGATCAAACGGATCATCGGACTTCCGGGAGAGACGGTCCAGATCAAAAACGGATCTGTCTATATTGATGGAGAAGCTTTAAAGGCGGAGAACGGCCTTGGGGATGCGACGATCGCCGGGGTTGCTGAATATCCGATAGAACTTGGGGAGGACGAATACTTTCTTCTTGGCGACAATCGGGAATCAAGTGAAGATAGCCGGTTTTCCGGCATTGGAAATATAAAACGGGAAAATCTCATCGGACGCGTCTGGCTGCGGTTTCAGCCATTTTCCAGACTTGGTTTCGTCCGGTAGCAGGAAAGGACGGAGACAATCATTATGAATATACAGTGGTATCCAGGTCATATGACGAAGGCAAAACGGGCTATGAAAGAGGACGTAAAGCTTGTAGATCTTGTGATCGAGCTTGTTGACGCAAGAGCACCGTTAGCCAGCCGTAATCCGGATATTGACAGCCTTGCAGCAGGAAAGGGCCGTGTGATCCTTTTAAATAAGGCAGATCTGGCATCAGAAAAGGCAAACGCAGCGTGGATCGCTTATTTTGCGGAACAGGGCTTTCAGGTCATGAAGATCGATGCGAGAGCCAAGGCAACCCTGAAACAGTTAAACGCCCTGATCCAGGAGGCCTGCAGGGAAAAGATCGAGCGCGACAGAAGACGGGGGATCTTAAACCGCCCGGTGCGCGCTATGGTAGTTGGAATCCCGAATGTCGGGAAATCCACCTTCATCAACAGCTTTGCCGGAAAAGCAGCTGCCAAGACCGGAAATAAACCCGGCGTCACAAAGGGAAACCAGTGGATCCGTTTAAATAAGCAGGTGGAGCTTCTCGATACCCCGGGTATCTTATGGCCGAAATTTGAGGATCAGAGAGTGGGACTTCTGCTGGCATTTTTAGGCGCCATCAATGATGAGATCCTGGAGAAGGATGAGCTGGCTTCCGAGCTTGCGGATTATCTTAGAACGATCACACCGGGACTCTTAAAGGAGCGCTACGGGATCGAGGAGGATGGAAAGAAGCCATATGAGCTTCTTGATGAGATCGCGACTGCCCGCGCATGCCTTACAAAGGGCGGAGTGAATGATCTTACGAAGGCGGCACGACTGCTGCTCGATGAATTCCGGAGCGGAAAGCTTGGAAGAATCACGCTTGAGATGCCGGATAAGAAAGAAAAGTGAAATAGTATAGAACCCTGAAAACACAGAGGTATGCAGATATTTCCCGGAAATATTCAGCTGATGGCTGTTTTGATGAAATTTAAGGGGGGAGAATCTGCGCATACAGGCAGAGAAATTATATGAGGATAAGGAGCTGGGCAGAATATGGCAAGACGGGTACTGACAGGAGAAAAGCTTGAGAAGGAACTGGAACGCCTCTCACTCATGCGGGAATTTGAGAGACAATATGAGGACTGTGCCTGGATATGCGGGATCGACGAGGCGGGCCGCGGACCACTTGCAGGCCCGGTGGCAGCCGGCGCGGCCATCCTGCCGAAGGATTGCCAGATCCTTTATTTAAACGATTCAAAGAAGCTCTCTGAGAGCCGCAGAGAGGAACTGTTTTTAGAGATTCAGGAGAAAGCGATCGCGTGGTCTGTCGGAATCGTTGGGCCGGAACGGATCGACGAGATTAATATCCTGCAGGCAACCTACGAGGCGATGCGGCAGGCGATCGCAAAGCTTGATCCGGCACCTCAGGTTCTTTTAAATGACGCGGTTACGATCCCGGGCGTGATGATCCCTCAGGTACCGATCATCAAAGGTGATGCGAAGAGCGTTTCCATCGCGGCGGCCAGCATCCTTGCGAAGGTGACAAGAGACCATATGATGGAGGAATACGATAAGGAATATCCGGAGTATGGTTTTGCGAAGCATAAAGGATACGGAACACCGGCGCATATCGCGGCAATTAAAGAATTCGGACCGACACCGATCCACAGACGGACATTTATCACGAAATTTGTATAATATCACGGTCATAAGGTCATAAATCGGGGGATGAATGTGACAAAGAATCATCGGGCAACAGGCAGCATCTATGAAGAAAAGATCGCTGCCTTTTTAAAACAGAATGGATTTTTGATTCTGGAGCGAAATTACCGCTGTAAGCAGGGGGAGATCGATATTATTGCAAGGGACGGCAGATATCTTGTATTCATTGAAGTAAAGTTTCGCGCTACAGGTTCAACGGGCTTTTCCCTGGAGGCGATCGATCACAGGAAAGCGTCGAGGATCCGGAAAGCGGCGCTGTATTATCTGTTTTCCCACCGGCTTTCAGAAGACACACCGTGTCGGTTTGATGCGGCAGGAATTGACGGAGAAACGATCACTTATATAAAAAACGCGTTTTAAAAGCAGTGGGGAATTCGGAAAGGAGAACATTTATGGATCAGTGGATCAGAAAAACAAATGCAGCGGATCGTATGAAGGAAGTGACGAGAAACGGTGTCACCTATCTTACATTTCCGGCTCTTGAAGCCACGGGAATCGTCACTCACGCGTTTTCCACGAGAATGGGCGGCGTCAGCGAGGGCTGGTATTCGACCATGAATTTTTCTTTTACCCGCGGTGATAGCAGGGAACATGTGCTGGAAAATTATAACCGAATGGCAGCGGCTCTGGGTGTGGATCTGGAAAAAATGGTCTTAACCTGGCAGACCCACACGACAAATATCCGTATTGTTTCGGAAGATGACCTCGGAAAAGGCGTTGTGAAAGACCGGGATTACCGGGATATTGACGGGCTACTGACGAATATGCCGGGGGTGACACTGGTGACATTTTTCGCCGACTGTGTCCCGCTTTATTTTGTGGATCCGAAACACCGTGCGGTCGGTCTTGCACATTCCGGTTGGAGAGGAACTGTAAACCGTATGGGCGAAAAGATGGTAAATGCCATGAAACGGGAATACGGGAGCAATCCGCAAGATCTGATCTGCTGCGTGGGACCGAGTATCTGCAAGGAGTGTTATGAGGTTGGGGAAGATGTGGCGGACAATTTCCGGGACGCGTTTTCCAGAGAAGACTGCGAAGCCATTGTGCTTCCGTCAAAGACAGGCAGGATCGGAAAGCGCCAGCTCGATCTCTGGGAGGCAAACCGCCGGATCCTGTTGGAAGCCGGAGTACCGGAAAAAAATATTTCCGTTACGGATATCTGTACAAAGTGCAACCCGGATAAATTGTTTTCCCACCGGGCGATGGGAGAAAAGCGGGGAAATCTGTGCGCATTCCTTTCGCTCAAAGAAAAATAGCAGCTGCAAATCGAACAATCACGCTGAAACCTGTGATCGAATTGTAAAAAACGACATTTCACGCAAAACCTTCCAGTGTATTATTCCTCAGGACGCTCATAATAGGAACGTACCATCAAACATGCCAGATGCGAAAGCAGGAAAGGCATTACACTAAAAGGAGGCGTATCTTATGTCTAACACAAGCAGTTCTTCTAACCGTGTAGTAGTTCCGGAAGCAAAGGAAGCGATGGACAAATTTAAAATGGAGATCGCAGGTGAGCTCGGTGTGCCGCTCACAAACGGCTACAACGGCAATCTGACTTCTTACCAGAACGGCAGCGTCGGTGGCTATATGGTCAAGAAGATGATCGAGGAGCAGGAAAAGAAGATGGCAGGTAAATAAAGCCTGAACATCCGGAAAGCCCTCGCGGGAAAGATGAAAACCCACTGGTTCCATCTGCCCTGTGAGGGCTTTTTCCGTGTAAAAAACACTTGTATAATAGAAAAAATGCGATTATAATGGGGCGGAGGTAACTGTTCAGTAGGTCTGCGCACTCGTTTGCGCTGACCGTAATAAAACACAGGCTTGAAGGAAAAAATCCCATCGGCGAAGCCGATTTGGAATGGATTTTTGCCGTAACTGTGAGGCACTGAACAGTTACGGGCGGAGAATAAAAAACAATAATCAGAGGTTACGGAAATGAGAGTGATTGCAGGCAGCGCAAGACGACTGCTTTTAAAGACGGTCGAGGGAATGGAGACGAGACCAACCACAGACCGAATAAAAGAGACCCTGTTCAACATGCTTCAAAATGACCTTTACGGGGCAAGGTTTCTGGATCTTTTTGCCGGGAGCGGCGCAATCGGAATTGAAGCGTTAAGCCGCGGTGCGAAGGAAGCGGTCTTTGTTGACAAAGGGGACGGACAGATCTCCTGTATCAGGGAAAACTTAAAGATCACACATCTGGAAGAAAAGGCTCTGGTTATGTCTTCGGATGTGACAGAGGCAGTGCAAAGGCTTGACCGGGCAGGGAAGCCCTTCGACTTTATCTTTATGGATCCGCCGTACCGGATGGACCTTCCGAAAAAAGTTCTGGAGGCATTGAAGGATACCTGCCTTGCAGACGAGGAAACGCTGATCATTGTCGAGGAAGCTCTCGAGACTGATTTTTCCTGGGCTTGTGGGCGCGGGTATGAGATTGTCAAGAGCAAGGAATATAAGACGAATAAACATGTTTTCCTGAGAAAAAAGGAGAACTGATTTCGGCATAGGAGAGGAGAAAACCGCAGATTTCTGCGGTGAGGGACAAAAATTATGAAGACAGCAATCTATCCGGGAAGTTTCGACCCGGTTACACTTGGACATATTGACGTTATCAAACGCGCGTCAAAATTATTTGATCACCTGATCATCGGAGTTCTCAACAATCGCGCGAAAACGCCATTGTTTTCTGTAGAAGAACGTGTTAAGATGTTAGAAGAGGTCACAAAAGACATTCCGAACGTGGAGGTAAAGAGCTTTGCGGGACTTACCGTTGACTTCGCGAAGGAATGCGGTGCCAACGCCGTTGTCCGTGGACTCCGCGCGATCACTGACTTCGAATATGAACTCCAGATCGCCCAGTTAAACCGCGTGATGGATACTAGCATTGATACAGTATTTCTGACCACGAGTCTTGAGTACGCGTACTTAAGTTCCAGTACCGTGAAGGAAGTGGCGGCTTACGGCGGAGATATTTCGAATTTTGTAACGCCTTATGTGGCGGATGAAGTACATAAGAGACTGCGTGAGAGACAGGGCAGCCAGATGTAAGGGAAAGGAAAAGAAAAAATGAGCAGAATTGAACAGTTAATCAATGAAATTGAGGAATATATCGACAGTTGTAAATTTCAGCCGTTATCTACAACAAAAATCATCGTAAATAAGGAGGAGCTGGACGAGCTTTTAGTGGAACTCCGTTTAAGGATCCCGGATGAGATCAAGCAGTATCAGAAGATCATCAGCAATCAGGATGCGATCCTTTCCGATGCCCACAACAAGGCAGATGCGATGCTCGCAGAGGCAACGGCTCAGACAAACGAGCTTGTAAACGAGCATGAGATCATGCAGAGAGCCTACGCTCAGGCCAACGAGATTATCGAGCAGGCTCAGGCTCAGGCCCAGACTATCGTTGATAACGCAGTGGCTGATGCCAACAGCGTTCGTCAGGGCTCTATCCAGTACACAGATGATATGTTAAAGAGCCTTCAGACGATTATGAACCACACGATGGAGGGTGCTCAGGGTCGCTTTGACGCGTTCATGAATTCCATGAAGTCCAGCTATGATATCGTTTCCTCCAACAGAAAGGAACTTTCCACCGGAATCATCACCGAAAAAGAGGAAGCTGCTGAGCCGGAGACAGAAAACAAGAACGCTTAATCTGGATGGCTTGTGCAGATTAGCCGATATTAAATAAACTCAGAATATATGAAATCGCAGGACGCCTGTGAGGACTGCCATGATGGCAGCTGTCAGGGCAGCGTGGGCGATTTTCCAGAGAAGATACTGCCGGATGGAGAGTCCGGCAGTTTTTTCGGTTCTATGCAGAGAATTCTGCAAAAAAACATTCGGTGCTGCGGGAGCAGCGGTCTCAGCAGAAGATCCGTGCAGCCGGAGTACTGCATTTGTCTGGGACATGGCGGAAAAACCGCCAAAGGAGAATATGGCGGCAGCGGCGATGGCAGAATATGGATATGGAAGGGAATCTGAGACGGATCGGATTCCCGTTGTGATCTCCAGAACACCGGAAAAAAACAGCCGGACCGGATCCGGGATTCCGTGGGTATTTTGGATCACGAGGATCAGGATAGAGTAAAAGATCAGATATCCTCCGATCTTTACGAGGATCTCCGCGGAATCAAGGATCGCTGTATCCAGAGAAAACACTGAGCCGGACGCATCACCGAATTTCGGATTGCAGGAAGAAAAAGGGACGTCGGAGTGGCGCGGGGAAGCGTTCTGGTAGATCCGGTATGCCGGAATGGCAAGCAGCAGGAGCGGCATATAGATCGCAAAGACAAAAGAGGATAGAGGTATCTGCGCGGCAAACATCGGGTAGACAAATCCTGTCAGGAACATGGGACTCGGATGATTGCAGAGCGCAAAAAGAAATCTTGCTTCCCCGGAGCTGATCCGCTTTTCAGCCAGAAAGTCTGCGCATGTCTTTGCCCCCATAGGACAGCCGCAGAAAAGCCCGGTGAGAAGAACATAGATCCCCTCCGGAGAGAGACCTGAAAAACGGAAGATCACCGCAAACGGCCTCACAAGCCGGGAAATACCTCCGGAGACAGAGAGCATGGAGGACAATACCATAAACGGAAAAAGCGCCGGAACCACCGAAGAATACCACAAAAGAAGTCCGGCGGCAGCTCCTTTCGTGATAAGCTCCGCATGGAAGATCATAAAAATCAGGGAGAAGAGAGCCGCAATCGCTGTTTTCATCATAAACACTCCTATAAAGATATCGGAGTCAGGTTTCCGGGGAAATTCCCGGACCAACTCTTTCTATTATTTTCATTGTACTTTCACCGGAATTTTGATATGATAAAGATAGTGTGCTTTTCTGTTTAAACGCCCGTATTCATCAGAAATTTGATATATTCCGATATTGCGGATACCGATGCCTGCGGGCATGATCAGAAAAGTACAGGATTCGGAAGGAGAGAAATATTTGGAAAAAGCGATCCGGTTGGATAAATATCTGGCTGATATGGGAAAAGGCACGAGGACGGAGCTGAAAGAGATGATCCGGAAAGGGCGGATCAAGGTGAACGGAACGATCGTGAAGAAGCCGGAGATGAAGATAAAAAAGGGTGAGGACACGATCTGTCTGGACAATGCGCCTGTAGAATACGTGGAACTGGAATATTATCTTTTAAATAAACCTCAGGGAGTGATCTCCGCGACGGAGGATCGCCGCAGAAAGACCGTGGTGGATCTTATTGATGAAAAAAGCCGAAAAGACCTGTTCCCGGTGGGCCGTCTCGATATCAATACGGAAGGCCTGCTGCTCATCACAAACGATGGAGCGCTGGCCCACCGTCTTCTCGCACCGGGACATCACGTGGATAAGGTGTATGAGGCGAGATGCGAGGGCTTTGTCCCGGATGAGGCGGTACAGAAGTTCCGGGAAGGAATAACGCTTGCGGACGGACTTTCCTGTATGCCTGCGGAGCTGGAGATCTTAGAGAGAAGAGCGGAGGACCGGAAGACGGGGACAGCGGCGGAGAGTCTCGTGCGGCTCACGCTTCATGAGGGGAAATTCCATCAGGTTAAGCGCATGATGGAAGAGACCGGCTGTCCGGTCCTTCACTTAAAGCGCCTGTCTATGGGTCCTCTGAAGCTTGACGATACCTTAAAGACCGGGGAATACCGGAAACTGACGGATAAAGAACGGGAGTTGTTGGAAAACTTATGATAAAGAATTTTTTGGAAAATAAAAAGGCGATACTTTTTGATCTGGATGGGACTCTGGTGGATTCCATGTGGATGTGGGAGGCGATCGATATCGAATTTTTGGGAGCTTACGGCTATGAATGCCCGGACGATATCCAGAGAGCGATCGAGGGAATGAGCTTTTCGGAGACGGCGGTATATTTTAAGGAGCGGTTTGATCTCCCGTTAAGTCTTGACGAGATCAAGGCAGTCTGGACCCGGATGTCGATCGACAAGTACCGTCATGAAGTACCCTTGAAGCCGGGTGTGCTGGAATTTTTAAAATACTGTAAGGAGAACGGGATCCGCACAGGGATCGGGACCAGCAACGGAAGCGAGATCGTAGATGCGGTCCTGACATCTTTGAAGGTAAAAGAATACTTTGATGCGGTGGTGACAGCCTGTGAGGTGGCTCACGGAAAGCCGGAGCCGGATATCTACCTTGAAGTCGCAAAACGTCTTGGCGTGAAGCCGGAGAACTGTCTCGTGTTTGAGGATATCCCGGCGGGGATCATGGCGGGCAAAGCGGCGGGGATGCCGGTGATCGCCATGGAGGATGATTTTTCGGCAGATCTGATGGATGAGAAGAGAGCGCTTGCGGACGCGGTGATCTCCGATTACAGAGAATTACTGTAGTTTTTATGAGAATGGCTCAGTTGCCTGATCAACGATAAAATGAATAAGGACATAACATATGATACATGATTTTCTCCCGGTATGCCGGGCAGATATGGAAAAAAGAGGCTGGGACCAGTGTGATTTCGTCTATGTTTGTGGAGACGCCTATGTGGACCATCCGTCCTTCGGTTCCGCAATTATCAGCCGTGTGCTGGGATCCTACGGATACAAGGTCGGGATCATCGCCCAGCCGGACTGGAAGGACAAAGAGAGCATCCAGGTTCTCGGAAGACCGCGTCTCGGCTTCCTCGTGAGTGCCGGAAATATGGACTCCATGGTAAACCATTATTCCGTCTCAAAAAGACGCCGCGATAAGGATTCCTACACGCCGGGCGGTGTTATGGGAAAGCGACCGGATTACGCGGCGGTGGTTTACTGCAACCTGATCCGTTCCGTTTATAAGGATGTCCCCATCGTGATCGGCGGGATCGAGGCGAGCTTACGGCGCCTGGCCCACTATGATTACTGGTCGAACAAGGTGAAGCACTCGATCCTCGTGGATTCCCAGGCAGACCTGATCTCCTACGGAATGGGCGAGAAGTCTATCGTTGAGATCGCGGACGCGCTGAACTCCGGTCTTGATGTGAAGGATATCACATTTATCGACGGAACTGTCTATAAGACAGACAGTCTGGATTCCGTATACGATGCGGTTACCCTGCCGTCCTATGATGAGATCAAAACAGATAAGAGACGTTATGCGGAAAGCTTCAATATCCAGTATAAAAATACGGATGCCTTTTCGGGAAAACGTCTTGTGGAGCAGTACCGGGACAACCTTTATGTTGTCCAGAACCCACCGGCAAAACCGCTTTCTGTTCAGGAGATGGATGATGTCTACGCGCTTCCCTATATGAGGCGGTGGCATCCGTCCTACGACGCGGCAGGAGGGATCCCGGCGTTCTCGGAGGTGAAATTCAGCCTGATCAGCAACCGCGGCTGCTTCGGCGGCTGCAGCTTCTGTGCGCTGACGTTCCATCAGGGGCGTATTATCCAGGTACGAAGCCACGAATCGATTATCGATGAGGCGAAATACCTGACAAAGGAACCGGATTTTAAGGGATACATCCACGATGTGGGCGGTCCGACGGCGAACTTCCGCTTTCCAGCCTGCAAAAAACAGCTGAAATACGGAGCATGTCCGGGGAAACAGTGTCTGTTCCCTAAACCATGTGAAAACCTGATCGCGGACCATACGGATTATATCGCGCTCTTAAGAAAACTCCGGGCGCTGCCGAAGGTGAAAAAGGTATTTATCCGTTCCGGAATCCGTTTCGACTATGTTCTCGCTGACAAGAAAAAGGATTTCTTAAGAGAACTCTGCATGTACCATGTCAGCGGACAGCTGAAGGTCGCCCCGGAGCACGTCTCAGATCAGGTGCTCAGACTTCTCGGAAAGCCGGAGAATTCCGTCTATGAGAAGTTTGCCCGGGAATATAAAAAGATGAATGAGAAGCTGGGCTTAAAGCAGTATCTCGTTCCATACCTGATGTCCTCCCACCCTGGTTCCACTTTGAAAGAGGCGGTGGAGCTTGCGGAACACTTAAGGGATCTTGGCTACATGCCGGAGCAGGTACAGGATTTTTACCCGACACCGTCGACGATCTCAACATGTATGTACTATACAGGGCTGGATCCGCGGACGATGGAACCGGTCTATGTGCCGACGAACCCGCATGAGAAGGCGATGCAGCGTGCCCTGATCCAGTACCGGAATCCGGACAACTATGATCTTGTAAAAGAGGCACTGATCAAGGCAGGAAGAGAGGATCTTATCGGATTTGACCAGAAATGCCTGATCAAGCCAAGGAAGATGACGAAGGACATCGCAGATAGAAAAAAAGACGGAATGAAAACCGGCAAAAAGCCCGGAAACGGGAAAACGGAAGGAAAAGGCCGCCAGGTCTTATCCGGCAGGGCAAAGGGAATGGCCGGACAGACCGGTGGCAGAAGACCGAAGCCGAAGCAGGGCGGACGGAAGAAATAACGGCGTTATCCTGCGCGGATCTGTAAAAAATGAGCATTGATACAGCTCAACCATATTTTTAGAAAGGCAGATTTCATGAGTGGAAAAAAGATTGCGATCGTGACCGGCGCGTCGTCGGGAATGGGAAGGGAGATGGTGTATCTCCTTGCGGATCACTTTGCGGCACTGGAGGAGATCTGGGTCATTGCCAGACGAAAGGACCGCTTGGAGGAGCTTGTTGGAAAGGTTCCTGTATCCTTGCGGATCCTGCCGTTTGATCTTTCAGGCGAGGAAGACCTCCGCAGGCTTTCCGGACTTTTAAAGCAGGAACAGCCGAATGTGAAGATCCTCGTAAACGGCGCGGGATACGGAAAGACAGGTGCCGCGGGAACGATCCCGGGCAGTCTCTCCACCGGAATGGTGCGGTTAAACGATGAGGCGCTGGTGGCGGTGACGGAGATGGTACTTCCGTATATCTCAGGGAACAGCCGGATCATCCAGTTTGCCTCCGCAGCGGCGTTTATGCCGCAGCCGGGATTCGCGGTCTACGCCGCGTCAAAGTCCTTTGTGCTGAGCTACAGCCGGGCTCTGGCTGCCGAGTTAAAAAAGAGGGAGATCTATGTGACAGCGGTTTGTCCGGGACCGGTCGAGACGGAGTTTTTCGGGATCGCTCTCAATGGGGGAAAGCTTGCACCTATCAAGAAACTCACGATGGCAGATCCGAAAAGAGTAGTGAAAAAAGCTCTCCTGGACAGTATGAAGGGCAAACGGATCTCGGTATATGGCCCGTGGATGAAAGCATTCTATGTTATCTGCCGGATTGTTCCGCATGAGATCCTGATGGGGTTTATCAACTGGTAACCTCCGGCTGCGGGACAGAGGACTGAAAATTTACAAAGTATAGCAGAAAAGAGGGAACAACTTGAAATTACGACTGGAAAAAGGAACTTACCGTTACCGTACCGCCCACAAGAAACGTCAGCTTTTCTTTGTGGTACTGTTTATTCTGGCAATCGTTGCGCAGCTTATTTTAAGAAACTTTATCACGGCGCAGATCTATAAAAATCTTGTCACGATCAGTGCGATCCTCACGGTGCTGCCGATGGCAAACCTCGCGTCCCCTCTGGTGGTTGCAGCGAGGATCCCGGAGGTCCCGGAGAAATTTCACGACGCGTGTGTTCCATACGAGGAGAAATTTCCGATCTTGTACGATCTGATCATTACATCTAATGACCTGATCATGCCGGTGGACGCTGCGGTTGTCCATCCGACAGGGGTCTACCTCTATTGTCCGAACAAAAACGTGGACAGGAGGAAGGCGGAAAAATTCTTAAACGAGATGCTGGTGGGCTGGAAGCTGGACGGAAACGCGAAGGTCATGAACGAGGAGAAAAAGTTCCTACGGAGGCTTTCTGAGCTTAAGACCGTCACAGAGGAAGAGGATGACGGAAGCGCTCCGCA
>ERZ1026901.1375-NODE-1375-length-14219-cov-7.499153_pt1 | contig 14219 bp, 11 predicted proteins | sample MGYA00380179_ERZ1026901 | MGnify/ENA primary metagenome ERZ1026901 (study PRJEB33269, sample SAMEA4719815) | human gut metagenome | biome: human-associated habitat; feature: organic feature; material: feces | place: Cameroon | collected 2013-10 ... | reverse complement strand
TGAATACGGAACGGGACACATACAATCAGATCGAGTACGCGCGTGAGACCGGGCGTGAAGAAGGGCGTGAGGAAGGGCGAGAAGAAGGACTTAAAGAAGGACGCTCGAAAATCGCGATAAATCTTATACGACTCGGTACATCTTGTGAGATTATCGCACAGGCGACCGGTCTCTCAGCAGAAGAGGTTTCCAGGCTAAAGGAAGAGATGAGAAATGCATAGCAATTAGGTTATATCATTCTGGTACCGGCCCAGCTTGACGACAAGGACAGAACCAATTACATTAAAGCCATGAATACGGAACGGGACACATACAATCAGATCGAGTACGCGCGTGAGGAAGGGCGAGGAGAAGAGCGCTTGAAAATCGCGATGAATCTTATATGTGCTGGAGCATCTTGTGAGATTATCGCACAGGCGACCGGTCTCTCAGCAGAAGAGGTTTCCAGGCTAAAGGAAGAGATGAGAAATGCATAGCAATTAGGTTATATCATTCTGGTACCGGCCCAACTTGACGACGAGGATAGAATCAATTACATTAAGGCCATGAATACTGAACGGGACACTTACAATCAGATCGAGTACGCGCATGAGACCGGGCGTGAAGAAGGACGTGCAGAAGGTAGTAAAGACGAACGCTCGAAAATCGCGATAAATCTTATACGACTCGGTACATCTTGTGAGATTATCGCACAGGCGACCGGTCTCTCAGCAGAAGAGGTATCCAGGCTGAAGAAAGAACTGAACAATGCATAGCAATTAGTTCACATCATCCTGGCACCGGCCCAACTTGACGACGAAGACAGAATCAATTACATAAAAGCCATGAATACCGAATGTGGCACCTTCCTGCACGTTCTCTCCAGATTTTAAGATGGCAGGAGAAGATGTATTCGGAAAGGGCCGATTATTCCATTCCTGGCAGATTCTGAACGGAATTCTCTTCGAACCCCGTGTCTTCCGGGAGTTGTTCGCCACGCGCTACGGCGCCTGCACCGGCATTGACAGCGAGCTGGTCGCACCTCTCGTTTTCCGGGTGCCCCGCATGGCCCTTGAGCCAATGAAAGGTGACGTGATGCCTGCGATAGACTGCCAGGAACCTCATCCAGAGGTCAGGATTCTTCACTTTCGCGAATCTCTTTCTCTCCCAGTTTCTCAGCCAGCCCTCATTTATGGCTTTGACGACGTATGACGAATCGCTCCAGACTTCGATGTCCGCGTTTTGCCAGCGTACCGCTTCCAGTCCTAGAATCACGGCCAGCAGTTCCATCCTGTTGTTGGTTGTGCGGATGAAGCCGCCGCTGAGTTCCTTCCTGTGTTCGCCGCATTTCAGGACAGCGCCGTAGCCTCCCGGTCCCGGGTTTCCGCTGGAAGCACCGTCAGTATAGAGATATATTTTAGGGCGTGTAGGGTTCATTTGAATTCATTTTATGCAAAGTTAGCACTTCAATTCCAGAATTTGTCGGACTGGAAGCTCATTTTTCGGAATTTTCCAAATTATTTCCGTAACTTTGCAGTTTGGAAGAGTAGGATTGTGTGAGACGGTAACACATAAGCGGATAGAATCTTAAACCTAGATATATTATATTGTATGAAACACAGTCTATTGCCTGTAGTGATTATGACAGCAGTCGCGCTGCTTCTCGGTTCGTGCGGAAAAAGAACATACCGCAATATCAACTATCTCCAGGAAGCGCAGAAAGATACTGCGATGACTATGAAAAGCGAGATCGGTATTCTTGTCCAGCCTAAGGACATGATATCGATTGTAGTGTCAAGCCGTAATCCGGAACTCGCGGCGATGTTCAATCTCGCCAATGTCAGCTACCAGGCCGGTGCGGAAACATCCACATCCGGTTCTTACAACAGAATTCTCGGATACTCCGTTGACAACAACGGAGACATTGATTTCCCTATCGTAGGAAAGATCAATGTTGCAGGTCTCACACGTTGGCAGGTTGCCGACAAGGTGAAGGATGAACTCACAACGAGGAATCTCCTGAAGGATCCTGTAGTGTCTGTCGAATTCCTGAACTTCAAGGTTTCAGTCATGGGTGAAGTTTCCCATCCTGGTACCTACACTATTACCGGAGACAAGATTACCCTTCTCGAGGCGCTCAGTCTCGCAGGAGACCTTACCATCTACGGAAGACGTGACAGGGTTACTGTCGTAAGGGAACTCAACGGCAAGAGAAACATCTATATCGTGGATATCCGTTCCGTCGATCTGTTCACCTCACCGGCTTACTATCTGCAGCAGAATGACGTTGTCATTGTCGAGCCTAACAAGGTCCGCGCAGGTCAGTCAACCATTAACCAGAACAGTTTGAAATCTGCATCATTCTGGGTGTCAATGGGTTCATTCGGCGTGACAATCGCAAACCTTTGGATTGCCGTGTCTAACTCGAAGAACAAGGACAAATAGTCGAATCCTCCAAAAACTGATTATACAATAAAACGAAATATACGATTGGAATATGGCAGCAGATAACAATCTCGAAAGCAGACAATCTTTTAGAAATACTCAGAACGAGGGTGAACTCGATACGCTGAACCTTGCGGACATCTGGGCAATGATATGGAACAACAAATGGTGGTATGTGCTCTCCATCTGTATCTGCATCTTCTTCGCAGTGTTCTATATTTACAGAACATCTCCTACATTCAGCAGGACTGCTAAAGTCATCATTGACGACAGCAATGAAAATTCTGCATTGCGCGACCTCGCATCATTTACGGGAGGACTCTCCAGAATGCGCTCAAGCGGTTCCAATGTCTATAACGAGATGGAAGCATTCTCTTCTCCTGACCTCATGTGCAGCGTCGTAAAGAGACTCGGTCTGGAAACATCTTATGTAGAGAAACAGTTCCTCAGGACCAGAGAACTGTTCACAAATTCACCTCTCGCGCTTGTCCGCGCAGGAGACAACAATGCCTCTTCATTCTCCTTCGAAATCATGAAGGAAGGTGAAGACGCCTTTGTCATCAAGGACTGGCACGTTGCCGGAGAGGAGATGGAATATGCAAAAATCAAGGGCCGTCTCAATGATACCCTCGATACCCCTGTCGGAAAGCTCGTCATCGCGCCTACCATGCTCTACGACCAGTGGAAAAAGCCTATTGTCATAAGTTGGGTCAATGCCAAGAAACTCGCGAAGGCTTACAACAAGTCTCTTTCGGTTTCCCTGTCAGGAAAAGAGTCCACGGTCCTCGTATTGACATTGACAGACCGCTTCCCTTCGAGGGCAGACAACATCCTCAGCACTCTCATTGACGTATATAACGAGCAGTGGGTCGAAGATAAGAACAGGTCTGCACGCAATACGACAGCCTTTATCAATGATCGTCTCGTAGTAATCGAGAAGGAACTCGGCGGAGTCGAGGAGCACCTCAAGGATTACAAGGCAGAGCACAATATCACTGATATCCAGTCTTTGTCTGCTGCTTATCTCGGTGAATCCACAGAATACAAGAGCATGTCATTCGAGGTGAACAACCAGCTTGCCATTGCCAAGTTCATAAAGGAATATCTGGAAAATCCGGCACATGACGGTGCCCTCATTCCTGCAAACTCCGGATTGACAAACTCTACCGTAGAATCACAGATCGGAGAGTATAACCAGTTGGTACTCAGCAGAGACAGGCTCGTTTCAGGAAGCAGCAGCGAAAACCCGCTCGTGCTCGACTACAACAACTCCATTGCAGCATTGAAGATAGCCATCAACAGGTCTATCGAGAACCTTATCTCTACCCTCAAACTTCAGGCTGACAAGGTCGCTGCAGAGGAGACCAATATCATGAACAAGATTTCCAACACTTCCGGTCAGGAACTTCAGCTGCTCTCCATCGAGCGCCAGCAGAAGATTAAGGAGGAACTTTATATCTATCTCCTTCAGAAGAGAGAGGAAAACGAAATCGCCAGTCTCGTGAACGTTGGCAATACACGTCTTGTGATGGAGCCTGCCGGAGAAGACATGCCTCAGTCTCCTAACAAGAAGATGATTATGCTTATAGCACTTATCCTCGGCGCAGGTATTCCGTTTGGTATCTTCTTCATGATCAGCCAGCTGGATACCAGAGTCAAGACAAGGAACGACCTGACCAACATGCAGGTTCCATTCCTTGCCGAGATTCCTCAGCTCGGTCAGGGTGCAGGCATCCTGAATAAGATGAGAAAGAAGATGTGCGATGACGCCAACACCAAGATTGTCGTTGCCCCATCCAACAGAAACAGTATCAACGAGGCGTTCCGAGTTCTCAGAACCAACCTCGACTTCATGACAGGCGGTCAGGAAGGATGCCACAAGGTGATGATTACATCATTCAATCCTAACGCCGGTAAGACCTTCGTCCTCATGAACATGGCGGCTACCATGGCACTCAAGGGTGCAAAAGTTCTGCTCCTCGACCTTGACCTCAGAAAGGGGACCCTCGGAAAGGCACTTGAGCACAACAAGTCGGGTATCTCCGCTTTCTTGAACGGCAAGCTTGACAGCATCGTTCCTGAGATTCAGAACATTAAGGAGAACCTTGACCTCATTTCAGTAGGTTCGCTCCCTCCTAACCCTGCCGAACTCCTTGTATCAGAGAAGTTTGACAAGATGATTGACGAACTCTCTGAAAGATATGACTATATCTTTATGGACTGTCCTCCTGTGGACATCGTTGCAGATACCTCTATCATAGCAAAGCATGCTGACTATACGGTATTCGTAATCAGGGCAGGCCTGTTCGACAAGAGGGCTCTTCCTGCAATCGAGGATGCTTATGAGCGCGGAGTATATAACCACATGGCTGTCATCCTCAATGGTGTAGATACCACCAGCAAGTCATATGGCTACGGTCATTATGGTTATGGCTATGGTTACGGATACGGCTATGGCTACGGTTATGGAAACAACGTTCAAGACTAATTTTCGAGATGTTCGGGTTTTTCAACAGCAGAACCAGCCTTAACGAGTCCGGCTTGCTGAAGGGCTTTGTCGATAACCACTCACATGTTTTGTACGGAGTGGATGATGGTGTAAAAACCATTGAAGAATCATTGGAGATACTGAATTTCCTGGAAGCGGCAGGCACGACCGTCCTTTGGTGCACCCCACATATTATGGAGGATGTTCCGAATGAGACGGCTGACCTCAGGTCCCGGTTCGAAAGCTTGAAGGAGGCATGGAAGGGCAAGATTGAGCTCAGACTTGCCTCGGAAAACATGCTGGATTCGCTTTTCATGAAACGGCTCGAAAAGGATGACTTCCTCCTTCATGGAGACAACAGACTTCTGGTCGAGACTTCCACCTGGGCTTCGCCAATGGATTTGTGGGGCATGATTGGTAAGATCAATGCAGCCGGATATACTCCACTGATAGCCCACCCGGAGCGTTATACATACATGAAAATGGATGATTATAAGCGGCTTCTGGACATGGGCGCGGAGTTTCAGCTTAATTTGCCGTCAATACTCGGCGTCTATGGTGACAGAATCGCGAAGAGGGCAGAGGAAATGCTGAAGAACGGATGGTATGTAATGACAGGAACTGACTGTCACCGTTTCCGAGCACTTGAAGGCCAGACATCATGTAAGATTTTTACAAAGAATACGGTTGCACTCCTTAAAGATATAATAAGTCGTTAGAAATTGGGAGTAGAAATAACAAAGAAAGATGTAACGTGGAGCTATGTCGCCAAGCTGTTCCAGATAGGATCCGGCCTGGTGACATTGCCGCTTATATTGCGCCTGCTTACCAAGGAGGAAGTCGGAATGAACTATCTCATGCTGACAGTCAGTTCGATAGTAGGCCTGATGGACTTCGGCTTTTCCCCTCAGTTCGGCAGGAACTTCACATATGTCAATAGCGGTGCGCGCCGGCTTTGCCGCGAGGGCGTGGAAGAAGAACGAGGCGGCAGCATTGACTGGCATCTTCTTTCAGTTCTGATAAGCACTGCACGCTTCGTCTATCGCAGGCTGTCCGTCCTGGCGCTCATAGTTATGCTGACATTCGGAACAGGCTATATATGGTATCTGACCGAAGGTTTTACCAATGTCAACAACTCCCTGTATATCTGGATATTATACTCGTTCTCGACGTATTTCAATATCTACTTCTCATATTATTCCAGCCTGCTTACCGGCAGCGGAATGATAAGGGAATCATCACAGGCGGCGATACTTTCCAAATCGGCATATCTTGTACTTTGCACACTGTTCCTGCTTCTCGGCTGGGGCCTCTTCGCCGTAGTTGCAGCCAACTTCATCGCTCCATTCGTGCAGCGATATGTAAGCTACCGAGCATACTTCAAGCCCGAACTGAAAGCCCGTCTCGCAGAGCAGACAGTCACCCGCGAAGATATCCGGGAAACCTTCTCCGTGATTTGGTTCAATGCCAAGAAACTCGGAATCAATTTCATCGGAGCCTATGCCGTGAACAAGATGGGAATGTTCATCATCGGCTTTTTCCTTCCTCTGGCAACAATCGGCTCGTATGGCCTTCTGACACAGCTCACTACAATAGTATCTGGTATCGCGAATACCATGTTCGTGACCTATCTTCCGAAAGTTTCTAACTGCAGAGTGACAGGGGACAGGCCAATGCTGAAGAGGACAATCTCCTTCTCTATGGTAGTCGGTCAGATTATAATGCTTGCCGGAGCACTTGGAATAATCTTCGTGGCACCATACCTGCTGGAGCTCATAAAGTCTCAGACAATGCTGCCGTCCCGGCTTATCTGCGTGCTCTATCTTGTAATCGTAGCATTGGAACTGAACCATTCTGAGTTCGCCTCAGTGATTTCTACAGAGAACAAGATACCATATGTGGTCCCGAGCCTTGTCTCAGGCGGAGTCATAGTTCTGCTCACTTTCATTGCCTTGAAATTCACCACTTTAGGACTCCTTGGAGTGGTACTTGTTCAGGGAATTGTGCAGGCGGCATACAATAACTGGAGGTGGCCGCTCTGGGTGTTCCGCGAACTGGATATGTCAATATCAGAGTTTTACGGAACCGGCTTCGATTCAATTATAAAAACAGTTTCTGGATTATGGAAATCAATGCACAGGAGTGTCTGAATCAGAATGACAATTTTGCCTGCAAGATCAATATCGGCTCGACATTGATAAAAGGTGTGCGCCTGGGCGTTGCACCTAAATTTTCAATCGTCATACCGACATGGAAACGCGTTGAGACATTGAAAGATACAGTGGAATCAGCATTGTCCCAGACCTGGACGGGTGATTTCGATGTCATTGTGGTCGAGGACAATCCGGAACCGGACTCCGACGTCTATAAATATCTCATGTCATTGACAGACCCGCGCATTATTTACTATAGAAATGACAGAAATCTCGGACTGGTCGGAAATTTTAATAGGGCGGTCTCCCTTGCCGACGGCGAATATGCTGTCCTTGTGCACGATGATGATTATTTGTTTCCTGCGTATCTTACTGAAATAGATAGAATTACCGGAATCGCGCAAGATGCTGACATAATCTGTCCGGAAGCGGTAAAATGGAGAGAATATCAAGGCCAGCCGAAGCCTGCTGTCCCTGAGAACAAGGTCAATGCCAAATTGTGGTGTCCTGAAGCGGACGGGGAACCGTTCTGCAGACTGTTCGCCCCGACCGGAGTGACTTTCAGGAAATCGGCTTTCATGAAATCCGGAGGATTTGATTACCTTTCCGGCCCGTCAACGGACCTGTATTTCATCGTAAGAGCCGCAAGGTCAATGAAATATTACCGTTATGAGAAGCCCCTGTTCGTATATCGCTGGTCTGCCAACGAGTCACTGAAACTGAATGTCAGGATGGATTTCTTGCGTGCAGGACTTCCTCTCAGGAAACTCCTTCTGAAGCGCCACCATGCCCCTGGATTTGTAACCGGAGCCCTGCTCAAATATTACTGCTGGCAGTCTGTCGAACATCTCAAAAGAGATTTTCCGGAAGACAAGCCTGATTTGTCGTGGCTCATTCTCCCGGAAAACCGTCTTGAAATCAGATGGGGAAAATTCGTTACGGATGCGTTGGGACGCTACCTTCTGCTAAAACGGACATTCTCCAAATCTGTATAATATAGTATAAGTCCCGCGAGTCGTCAAACCTGCGGGACTTTTTTGGATTATCTTGAATTGTAAGCCTTCAATGCAGCCCTGAGAACAGTCAATGCTCTCTTGAGGTCATTGATATTCAGCACATAGGCCATTCTGACTTCATCCATTCCAAGCCCAGGAGTAGCATAGAAGCCGGCAGCAGGTGCCATCATCACAGTCTCTCCGATAAACTCAGGCTCCTGCTTCTCAGGTCCGGGAAGCGGACTGTCGAAATGGATTCCCTCGTCCTCCGTCTCATCGGTTTCCTCATTCTCCGTGTAGCAGAAATCAGTCAGACACCATTTGCAGAATTCTTCCGCATTCTCCACCGGAAGTCTTGCGACAGTATAGAATGCGCCCTCCGGTTTAGGGGAATAGACTCCAGGAATCTTGTTCAGTTCAGAAATGAAGTAGTCTCTTCTTGCCTTGTACTCGTCGAAGCACTCCTTCGAATACAACTCTGTGCCCTCTACGGAAGCGGCAGCCGCAATCTGTCCGAGAAGAGGCGGACTGAGTCTCGCCTGGCAGAATCTTGTCAATGCGTCACGGACTTTCTTGTTCTTCGTGACCGCCATTCCGATTCTGATGCCGCACTCTGAGTAACGCTTTGAAACAGAATCGACTACGATTACGTTTTCCTCGATTCCGAAAAGTGTCAATGCCGAGATATATGGCTCTCCGGTATATACGAATTCTCTGTAAACCTCGTCGGATATGAGGAATAGGTCATGTTCCTTCACCAAGTCTCTGAGCTGGAACAGTTCCTCCGGAGAATAAAGGTAACCGGTAGGGTTGTTCGGGTTGCAGATGAGGATGGCCTTCGTCCTCGGAGTGATGGCTTTCTTGAAATCCTCTGCTGAAGGCAGTGCGAAACCATTCTCGATTTTCGAAGTCACGGCTTTCACGACCAGTCCTGCGGCTTCTGCAAAACTCAGATAGTTCGCGTAGCCCGGCTCGGTGATGATGACCTCGTCTCCCGGGTCGAAGCAGGTGAGGAATGTGGCGAGAAGCGCCTCGGAACCTCCTGCGGTGACGATTATCTCATCCGGATCCAAGTCAATACCGAAAGTTCGGTAGTATTTGGAGAACTCCTCTCTCAGAGCAGGTGTGCCCTGGCTCATACTGTAAGACAAAGTACGTTTGTCTATACTTCTTATGGCCTCCATAGCCTTTTCCGGAGTCGGAAGGTCTGGCTGTCCGATGTTCAAATGATAGACTTTCACCCCTCTGGCTTTGGCAGCTTCAGCATAAGGCGTAAGTTTCCTGATTGGCGAAGCCGGCAGTGCGGCTCCTCTTTCTGAAATATGTGGCATTTCGTTTTGGTGTTATTATACGCCTAAGATATAAGTTTGTCACAAGATTTCCAACGGATTTTCATTAATTTTGCCTTCCCGTCAGGTTCTTTCGGGATAGGGCGGGACAAATCCAGTACTATTTTGTACAACATGAACGATAATTGAGGATACTATGCATATTGCGATAATAGGAGGGGGCGCTGCCGGATGTTTTGCGGCTGTCAATGTCAAACGTCTTCACCCGGAGGCGGAAGTGACTGTATATGAGGCCGCAGCCAAGCCGCTTGTGAAAGTAAGCATTACCGGAGGCGGACGCTGCAATCTTACCAATTCATTTCAGGAAGTTCGCAGCATGGAGCAGGTCTATCCGCGTGGTCACAGGCTCATGAAACGCCTGCTGAAGGAATTCGGCAACATTGACGTATGCCGCTGGTTCGAAGACTCCGGCGTGCGTCTGGTGACCCAGCCCGACCAATGCGTGTTCCCGGTTTCGCAGGATGCGATGGAGATTGTCAATGTCCTCCTGTCGCTGATGAGGAGGGAAAAAGTCAATGTCGGGACGTGCTGCCGTGTCGCCATGATAGAAGACAAGGCAACTGATACTGAACGATATAGGATATCTTTCGCTCCGGATGCGGAGGGCAGGACAAATCCTGACATTGATGCGGACATTGTCATTGTGACTGTTGGCGGGAATCCTAGACGGGGAGGCTATTCGATGCTGGACGGGCTGGACCTCGAAATCATTGACCCTCTTCCTTCCCTTTTCAGCTTCAACATCGGTTCTCCTGATTGCATTGACAATCCTGCGCTTCAGACGAGGGACAGGGAACTTTCTGCATTGATGGGGACCGTGGTCAACGGGGCTGTCGCCGGGCTTGCCGGGACGAAATTCCGCGCGGAAGGGCCTCTGCTGATTACCGACTGGGGCATGAGCGGACCGGCGATTCTGAAACTGTCTTCCTATGCGGCGAGGTATCTTGCTGAAAACCAATATAAAAGCCGCCTTCTCGTAAACTGGCTCGGAGAGATGAATGTCAATGATGTATTGTCAATGCTGACTGACTTCGCCTCCCGGAATCCGCAGAAACAATTGTCCAGCATCTATCCGGAAAGGTTCAACAGCAGACTCTGGTCCTTCCTTCTCGGACGTGCCGGTCTGCCGGAAACCAAGCGCTGGGCGGAACTTTCACGGAAAGGCCTGAACAGGCTGGCGGACACATTGACCTCGGATCTCTATCCGGTAACCGGCAGGAACCGCTTCAAGGGCGAGTTCGTGACATGCGGTGGCGTGGCGCTGTCCGAGATTGACCCGAAAACTCTGGAGTCGCGCAAGCATCCGGGACTTTATTTTGCCGGGGAAGTGCTTGACGTTGACGCGATTACGGGCGGATTCAATTTGCAGGCCGCCTGGACGATGGGATATGTCGTGGCTAACTCTGTTTCCAGACCTTGAGATACTCTTCGAGAGCCCACATCTCATCGCGATAACGTGCGGCTGCCGTGTAGTCAAGTTCGGCGGCTGCCTTCTTCATCTTGCGGCGTGACTCTTCAGCTGCCTTCTCGACCTGTGACCTTGACATTGACCTGATTACAGGGTCCTGGAGCACGGCTGCGAGGTCGGCGCGGATATAGCCGTCGGTGTAGGCGCTGTTGGAATCGCGCTTGGAATCGTCACCCAGTCCGACAGTTATGCGGCCTTTTCCGAGTGCGCTCGGATTGGGGATGAAAGTAGGGGAGTCGTATGAGTTGGATGCTGTGACACGGCCGAGCTGTTTGCCCTCCGGGGCGCTTCCTCCGAGTTCTGAAATGAGGGCGTTGTGCTTGACTTCCACCTGTTTAGGCGTAATCCTGTGCAGCTTGTTGTACTCAATCTGCTTGGCGCGGCGGCGGTCCGTCTCATAAATCGTCTCCTGCATTGACCTTGTTATGGAATCTGCGTACATTATGACGAGCCCGTGCACATTTCTCGCAGCGCGGCCGGCTGTCTGTGTCAATGCTACCTGGGATCTCAGGAACCCTTCCTTGTCCGCGTCCAGGATTGCGACCAGTGAAACCGTAGGAATGTCCAGACCTTCACGCAGGAGGTTCACGCCGATGAGCACGTCGAACAGTCCGTTCTTGAAATCCTCGATGATTTCCACTCTCTCTGCCGTATCGACATCCGAATGGATATAGCGGCAGCGGACTCCACGTTTTCCGAAAAAGTCGTCCAGTTCCTCCGCCATGCGCTTGGTCAGAGTCGTGACCAGAACCCTTTCATCTATTTCGGCGCGTTTTCTGATTTCCTCCAGAAGGTTGTCCACCTGGTCGTGTGTAGGGCGTACCTCGATAGGAGGGTCCAGCAGTCCTGTCGGCCTCACAACCTGTTCTACTACAAGTCCTTCCGACTTTTTTAATTCGTATTCTGAAGGGGTGGCGCTGACATAGACGGTCTGTCCCGTGATGGACTCGAACTCGTCGAAGGTCAGCGGACGGTTGTCCGAAGCGGCAGGCAGACGGAATCCGTAGTCTATCAGCACGGACTTTCTGGAGTGGTCTCCGCCGTACATCGCGCGGATCTGCGGAATCGTGACATGGCTTTCGTCAATGAAAGTGATGAAGTCATCCTGGAAATAGTCAATGAGACAGAACGGCCTCTGTCCGGCTTTCCTTCCGTCAAGATATCTGGAATAGTTCTCGATTCCGGGGCAGTAGCCCATCTCCTTCATCATTTCCAGATCGTATTCCACCCTCTGTTTCAGTCGTTTGGCCTCCAGATTCTTTCCGATGCCCTCGAAATACTCCATCTGCTTCACGAGGTCATCCTGAATCATGCTGACAGCCTTGACGGTCTTCTCTTTAGTCGTCACGAAGTTGCCCGCCGGATAGATCGGCACTTCCGAAAGCTGCTCGATAGTGGCTCCCGTAACCGGTTCTATCAATGACAGGGAGTCGATTTCGTCTCCGAAAAATTCTATTCTCACTGCCTCGTCAGAACCTCCGAGATATACGTCCACGGTATCTCCGCGGACTCTGAAAGTTCCCCTCTTGAAATCTGTTTCGGTCCTGCTGAACAGGGCATCTACTAGATGATAGAGCAGTCTGGTCTCGCTAATCTGCTGTCCCACATGCAGTTCTACGGTCTGCGAGTGGAAGTCCTGAGGGTTTCCGATACCGTAGAGGCAGGAAACGCTGGAAACCACGATGACATCGCGCCTGCCGGACATGAGGGCTGACGCGGCACTGAGGCGCAACTTGTCGATCTGTTCGTTGATGCTGAGGTCCTTTTCAATGTAAGTGTCCGTGGACGGGATGTAGGCCTCCGGCTGGTAATAATCGTAATATGACACGAAGTACTCGACGGCATTGTTCGGGAAGAAAGACTTGAATTCTCCATAGAGCTGTGCTGCAAGTGTCTTGTTGTGGCTCAGTATCAGGGCCGGCCTTTGGAGACGTTCGATGACATTGGCCATTGTGAAAGTCTTTCCCGAGCCTGTGACTCCGAGCAGGGTGACTGCGTCGGCACCTTCATTTATGGCTGAGCATAATCCGTCGATGGCTCCCGGCTGGTCTCCGGAAGGTTTGTATTCAGAAGAAATCTTGAACTGCATGTCATTTTCATCCGGCAGGGAAGGTTCGGAAGCCGGAATCATACAAAGATACTAAATGCATGGCAAAGAGGTGTGTCCCTCACGCGAAAATTTGCTAAATTTGCACTCTGTTTAGTAACACTCGAACTATATGGGACGTAAACTTTTGACATTGATAACGATAGCGATGGCATTGACGATATCATGCGGCAGGGACGGCGGTTTCTGGTCCGCGGAGGACGGGAAATTTGTCCGTGGCGGCAAGACCGAGTATTTCATCGGGGCGAACATGTGGTATGCGCCTCTTCTGGCTTCGGATACCGATGTCGCGGATCCGGAAAGGCTCGGCGAGGAACTTGACTGTCTCAAGTCAATGGGAGTGACCAACTTGCGTGTCCTGGCCGGGGCTGACGGGGATGCCGGAGTGAAATGGAAAGTGGAACCTGCGCTTCAGACCGCACCGGGAGTTTATGACGAAAATGTGTTTGTGGGACTGGACCGTTTCCTTGTGGAACTAGGAAAGCGTGACATGACGGCCGTGATTTATCTCAACAATGCGTGGGAGTGGTCAGGCGGCTTCGGCCAGTATCTGGAATGGACCGGACACGGAAAGGCAGTCAGCGCGAATGATGTCACCTGGGAAGAATATTGTGAAATCACTTCGAAATTCACGACCGACGAAAGGGCGAAGTCAATGTTTATGGAACATGTGAAGAAGGTGGTTTCCAGAGTCAATACCGTGACTGGCCGCCCTTATTCGGAGGACCCGGCGATTTTTTCATGGCAGATATGCAACGAACCGCGTTGTTTCGTCCGTGTGGATTCAGTGAAGGCGGAATTTGAGAAGTGGCTGGTGCAGACGGCGGCATTGATAAAGAGCATTGACAAAAACCATATGGTGTCTGTCGGCAGCGAGGGCCTTTACGGGTGCGAGGTCGATATGGACCTGTTCGAAAAGATTCACTCATGTCCTGACATTGACTACCTTACGATGCATATCTGGCCGGCGAACTGGAACTGGGTGAGAAAAGATTCTCTGGAGACCGACCTGCCGGAAGCGTATGCCAAGACGGACAAATACATTGACATGCACATCGCTTCTGCGGAGAAACTCCGCAAGCCTGTGGTAATCGAAGAGTTCGGTTATCCGCGTGACGGCTACAAGTTCGACAAGAGTATTCCTGTAGTTGCCCGGGATGCGTATTATACCTGTCTCTTATTACACATCTCCGAGCCCACGAGACCGAGGCTGATCTCGTATGCCGTCTTCTGCT
>ERZ1026901.1374-NODE-1374-length-14230-cov-3.411005_pt1 | contig 14230 bp, 14 predicted proteins | sample MGYA00380179_ERZ1026901 | MGnify/ENA primary metagenome ERZ1026901 (study PRJEB33269, sample SAMEA4719815) | human gut metagenome | biome: human-associated habitat; feature: organic feature; material: feces | place: Cameroon | collected 2013-10 ... | reverse complement strand
GGGGCGGGTTCTTTTCCAGAAAAGAATCCGCCCCACGTCCCTGCGGTGGGAACCGTCCCTTGCGGGAGCAGGGAACTATGTGAAAGCGCGCGGCATCGCCGCGCGCTTTCCTGTTATCCGAAATCATGACGGCTGCCCGTCGAAATTCCAAGCTCTTCGTAAAGGGAAATGATCGCTTCGATCTGATGAAAGCAGCTTTCATCACTCAACGTATCGTCCCGGATGATCTCCAATATCTTTTTCAACGTGCGGCCCGCGGCGTCAGACACCAGACAGCGATAAAACTCCTGCTCATTCTGCATAAAAAGACCCCCTAAGTTCTAATACTATGTAAATAGTAACTAATAATATAGGAATTGTCAATGAGTTACTTTGCAGATAGTATAGAACAAGAGGTGATGGTCTGATGCCAAGGTCTGTTCACGCGACAAAGGAATATGGAAAGCTTCGGTTTCATTTGTCAGAGCGTATGGTTGAACAGGGATTGAACCGCAACCAGATTGCACAGGCCATCGGAAGCCGCTTTGAGGTTGTGGACAAATGGTGTTCTGACGGTCCGGAGCGGATCGACGCGGATGTACTGGCCCGTTTATGCTATGTATTGGAGTGCGGTGTTGGGGATCTGATTACCTATGAAGAAGCTTAAGGAGGGCGTGGCCCTCCTTTTTTCTTTCCTTTTTTCCCGGTTTATGATAGACTGAAGCTACTTTGAGGGGAGGCGCCTATGAAACGCTTTTTGGCCGCGCTTTTGGCGGCATTGACTGTATTTACCCTTACAGGCTGCGGAAAAACGGAGAATCCCGCTGAACCGGTGACGCCGGGACAGGCAGAGGAACCCACCGCGCCCACGGAACCGGAACCGACACCGGAGGAAATCGCGGAACAGGAGCGTCTGGCGGCGGAAAAGGCCCGTGAAGAACGGCTGCAAGGGCTGCTGAACTCCATGACCTTAGAGGAAAAGGTGGGGCAGCTATTCTTTGTCCGGTGCCCGGAGAGCAACGCCGTGGAGGATATTTCCACCTACCATTTAGGAGGCTATCTGCTGTTCGGACGGGATTACAAGGACGGCGACAGCTGGCTGACATGGGAGCAGTTCATCCAGAAAATCGAGAGCTATCAGGATGCGGCCGCTATCCCCCTGTTTATTGGAAGCGACGAGGAGGGCGGCACCGTCACCCGTGCCAGCCGGAACCCTAACCTCTTCTCTGAACCCTTCAAATCTCCTCAGAAGCTGAACTACATCGGCGGCATTGAAGAAATTCTCCGGGATACGGACACCCGAAGCCGGGAGCTGCGGGCACTGGGGATCAACGTGAATTTCGCGCCGGTGTGCGACGTGTCCACCGACCCTAAGGATTTCATCTATGACCGGACGCTGGGGCAGGACGCAAACATGACGGCGGATTATGTGAGGCTGGTGGTGCCGGCCATGACGGAGGGCGGCACGCTGCCGGTGCTGAAGCACTTCCCCGGCTATGGCAGCAACGCAGACACCCACACCGGCATCGCCGTGGATCAGCGGCCTATGGAGACCTTTGAGACCGCCGACCTGCTGCCCTTCAAGGCGGGGATCGAGGCCGGGGCTCCTTTTGTGCTGGTGAGCCACAACATCGTGAACTGCATGGACCCGGAGCTGCCGGCGTCCCTCTCCCCTGCCGTTCACAAAATTCTGCGGGAAGAATGCGGCTTTGACGGCATCGCCATCACCGACGATCTGGCGATGGACGCCGTGAAGTCCTACGCCAGGGACGGCGCTGTGGCTGTGCTGGCCTTGCAAGCGGGAAACGATATGATCGTTACCACGGATTACCGGACCCAGATCCCCGCCGTCATCGCGGCGGTACAGAAGGGCACACTGGAGGAAAGCGTCATCGACGACGCCTGTCTCCGGGTACTGCGGTGCAAGGACACCTTTTTAGGGATCCCCGAAAGTGATTCCTGATTGGATGTTCCATGAAAGCAGCCTGATTTGCTGCATTTTTTGAAAATGTGCAACCAAAACACCCCTTTTTTCGTCTTTCCTTGTGAACAGCTGTTGGAAAGACCGGTCTATGGGAAAGGAGCATTTCTATGAAAAAGTCTCTGCGTTTTTGCGTTTTGCTGGCTTTAGCCGCCGCGTTGCTGACGGTCTCCGCCTTTGCGGACACGGGGCCGAAGGCGCAGTTAAAGGTGCTGGTGAAAAATGCCCCGGAGGAGCCATACTATCTCGATCTTTTGGAAAAAGGGGATTATCAGGGGCACACCTATGGCTCCGGAGATGGGGATGACACATACGGGCTGGATTGGAGCTACTCCGAGGAGGAGATCGCCGCACTGGACAGCGAGCTGCTGGACGCACTGCGGGCGGCAGTGCCGGAGGGCTGGCATGCCTGCACCGCACAGGGTACCAACGGTGCGCCCATGTGGGGCGACCTGATCGGCAGCGACGCAGGCGGGGGGCGGCTCCATTCCTTCCGTTACCATGGCGTACCGGATACGTATCGGATCATTCTCGTGACAAAAAGCGGCGAAAGCTGGGTATCCGGCGTTCTGCACCGGGCAACGCTGCAATCCAGCGCGACGGTGGATTGGGCGGCAAGGACCGCCAACGCGCCCAGTCCGGCCATGGCCTACGCGCTGCAATTTCTGTGCACCCTCCTCCCTACTCTGCTGATTGAGGGGCTGCTGCTGTTTGCCTTCGGCTACCGGAGCAAGAGAAGCTGGCTGGTATTTCTGCTGGTGAATCTGGTGACGCAGGGCGGCTTCGCCGTCTATCTCGCCGTGACGGTGCTGAATCACGGCGTAAGCGGCTGGTCTTTGATCTTCTACATTCCCATTGAGGTCATCATCACACTGGTCGAGCTGCTGCTGTACCGCCGCCTGCTGACGGAAAAAAACAAGGCGCGAGCCGCCGTGTACGCCATCGCCGCCAATCTCTGCTCGGCTGTGTTGGGACTCTGGCTTATTGACCCGCTGTGGCATTTTATCGTGTCGATCTCTTAAAAATGAAAGGAATTTTCCCCATGGAAACTGAAAAGCTATACTATGCGGACCCGTTTTTGACGGACTTTACCGCTACGGTTCTGGACTGTCAGCCGGGCAAAAACGGCTATTTAGTCACATTAGACCGCACGGTCTTCTACCCGGAGGGGGGCGGACAGCCTGCCGATCACGGCGTTCTGGACGGAGCGGCGGTGACGGACGTCCATGAAAAAAACGGCGTGATTCTCCACAATGTGGACAGAGCCGTGGAAATTGGGAAAACTGTCACCGGCGCCATCGACTGGGAGCGGCGGTTTGACCACATGCAGCAGCACTCCGGAGAGCATATCTGTTCCGGGCTGATCTGTGAGCGGTTTCGCTGTGACAATGTGGGGTTCCACATGGGCGCGGACATCGTGACCATCGACTTCAATGCCGATATTTCCTGGGAGGAGCTGTTGGAGATCGAGGCTAAGGCCAATCAATACCTTTACGAAAACCACCCCATCGACATTCAGTTCCACCGGGGAGCGGAGCTGGAGGCCATCGACTACCGGAGCAAAAAGGCGCTGGAAGGGGATGTGCGGATCGTGGCCTTCCCCGGCGCGGACTGCTGCGCCTGCTGCGGCACCCATGTGCTGCGGAGCGGGCAGGTGGGACTGGTGAAGTTCCTGTCGGTGCAGAAATTCCGGGAGGGCGTGCGGATCGAGCTGCTGTGCGGCAAACGGGCGCTGGAATACCTGTCCCGGACATGGGAGCAGGCCAAGGCCATCGGTCAGCGGCTCAGTGTAAAGCCGGTGGACAGTGAGGCGGCCGTGGAGCGGCTGGAGGGCGAGTTGGCCAGCCTCAAGCTCCGCTGCGCCCAGTTGGAGGAATCCGTATTTGAAGCCATGGCCAAGGAGCAGGCGGGAATGGGCGATGTGCTGCTGTTCCAGCCCACCATGCGGCCGGACAGTGTGCGGCGGCTGATGGATGCCGTGTCCAAGACCTGCGGCGGTCTGACGGCGGTTTTCGCCGGAAAGGACGGCCATTATGCCTACGCCCTGGGCCGGGCGGACGGGCAGGATATCAGCCCTCTGGTCAAGGCTATGAATACGGCGCTTCACGGGCGGGGCGGCGGTCGAAACGGCTTCGCTCAAGGCAGCGCGGAGACGGAGCGGAGCGCCATCGAATCGTTTTTCAAGGAGAATGGATATGGAATATGTGATTAAGGAACTGCTTCACCCGGAGGAGGATGACGAGGCCAATTTCATCTACTCGGAGCTGGACAGCCAGCGCCGGGAGACCCGGCGGGTGGAGTTCTATCCCTCCGGTATGTGCTTTGCCTACGGCGGGGATATGGGACAGGACGAGGTACTGAACCCCGCGCCCTTCCCGGAGGACCTGCGGACACTGAACCGTCCCGGCGAGGTGGAAGTCCGGGCCATCCCCCGGCAGTTGTTCATCGAGGTGTGGAATCAGGCCCAGGAGCGGCCCGACGGCTTTATGGGGATGTTCTATTGACTTTCTTACCTTTGTGTAGAGGTATTTATTTTTCATGGGAAAAGGGCCTGATACAAAATGCAGTTTTCAGCTCAAGCGGGAAATATGCGCATTAAAAAAGTTAGCGAAAACCGCCGCCTTGACGGTTCTCGCTAACTTTTTTTCGGGGTGATTTTTCAAAATCTTATTTTGCAACAGACCCTTCTATTTCGCCATTTGTGATCGTTGATCGGTGCGGGGCAGCTTTGCCCAAGGCTCTGTGGAGGCAGAGTGAGCGCAGATCGAAATTTTTTTGCCGGCAGACTTTGAAAAACGTCACCCGGTATAAAAACCTTGTGCGTTCTTATCGCTGTCTGAACACAAGACCCACCAGATGTTTTCCGCATCTGGTGGGCCTTTTCTGTACGGAAGGCTCAGCTTCCTACCGGCTGATTCATTTTTTCAGTGCAGTATCTCTTGCCGTGATAGATGTCATAAATGACGGCGCCGCGCAGTTCCAGCAATTCCCGATCCTCGTCGGATAGGTCCGCGTCCGTTGTATTCCAATAGGGCGTACCGTCAGCTGTGACGCAGTAGAGATCCGTGTTGATAAGCAAAGCCTGCGCCAGCCGCTCCTGCATGGCCCAGTAGCGGGTACGGGGCATATCCGCCGCATCCAGCACCGCCGGACCGATGGCGGCGATACCGGTATCCTGCACGGTCCCGGCCGGAGCCTTCAAAAGCGCCGCGTCATTTGCCCAGATGAGATAGTTAGTGGAGTAGAGGTCAGCCACCTGCTCGATGGTCCAATCTGCACAGTTATTTCCCTCACACAGGCCGAGATGACTGTACACCGTACCGCCATCGGTCATAAAAAGGTTGGGCCGGTGGTCACCGAAAAACACCACCACAGTCGGCTCCTCACGCTCCCGCAGTGCATCCGTCAACTCGCCTAAGGCCTGATCCGCACGGGTCAGGCCCTCCAGCATCACGCGGGTAATAGCGAGGTTATCCTCGTCCAAGATATCACTGGACACGTCAATCTGGCACTTGTAGCCGAACTTTTCCGGGTTAAAGGGTTGGTGGTTCTCCATGGAAATGCCAAAGAGAAACGCAGGTTTTCCCTCCACATTGGCCGCGTCCATCCGGTTCAAGAGCGCCTGCACAAACACATGGTCGCTGAGGTAGTACCCGCCCGCGTAGGGACTGCCCTGAATGTTCAGGTCCAGCGCCTGGATATCCTGAGAAAAGAGCAGGCGGTCAAAGCCAAGCCGGGGATACGTCACCGTGCGGTTATAGAGACTGTCATTATAGGCGTGGAGCAGTTCTGTCTCATAGCCCTGCTTTTGGAATGGCGTGGCTACCGAATCCAGCAGGCTGTATTCCTCGTCTGGACGGAAGCAGATGTTGGTCCCCGGCTCCAGATCCTTTCCGGTCAGACCAGTGAAGATGGATTGCTCGATATAGCCGGTACCATAGCCCAGATAACTACTGAAAAACCGGCCGGAGATCCCCTCCTGGCTCAGCCTGTGATAGTTTTCCATAGGGTCGGCGGAGAGCTTCAGCTTCGGTAGGCTGGTCATGTCGTAAAACGATTCAGAGAGGATAAAGATCACGTTGGGCCGGACTGAGGCGGGTGCGGTGGACGCGCCGCCCAGCAGCTCATCCAGCCGGGCTACCACCGCGTCCATATACTCCGGCCCGTAGTTCTCCGGCTCCCGGTTAGCCAGCAGACACGCGTCCCGCCACAGGCCCACAGCCAGTCCGTAGTCCCGATAGGCGATGGCAGGCTGTATCCGATCCTGCGTGTTCACGGAAAAGGCGCTGCCCAGCAGCATCGCGCCGGGTCCCACGCCGAAGCACAGACCCAGCACCAGCAGGGCCGTGGCCAGCGTGAAGCGCGTCCGCCTGCTGCCCATGGTCAGCCAATGGCCCACAACAGCCGTCACCAGCACCGTCCCCACCAGCAGCGCAATGGCGCGCCATCCAGAGCCCGGCACGGTCAGATCCCCCGCCACGCCCATCACCTGATCAAGCTGACCGATCAGGCCAAAATCCTCCACTGTCAGTGGTGTGCCGTTGATGATAGACTTGAACCAGCTCACCAGCGCCAGTATCACGCTCACGGTCCCGGACGCCAACGCTCCTATCCAGAGTCGGCCGGTCACCAGTCCCAAAAATAGCGCACCGCTCCCGTAAAATACCGCTGTCAGGAGAAACGGCGCAGGCGAGGCGACGCACCAGCCCAGCGCGACCCGCCCAGAGCCACGTGCGATCCATTCCATAGAAAAGGTTGCGGCGCAGCCAACTGCCAGTGCCGCCAGCACGATCAGTGCGGACCTTCCGATTTTCAGGAGAGTCGTTTTCAATCCATTCACTCGCTTTCAGGGAAAACGGGACGCTCTCGCGTCCCGTTTTCTGATGTTTTCTCTTAGTACGCCAGCTTTTCAGCCAGATATGCGCGCAGCTCAGAGATAGGCACACGCTCCTGCTGCATGGTGTCACGCTCGCGGACGGTGACGCAGTGGTCGGCAGGGGTATTCTCATCGCCAACGGTCTCAAAGTCCAGCGTGATGCAGAAGGGAGTGCCGATCTCATCCTGACGGCGATAGCGCTTGCCGATGGAGCCGGTCTCGTCGTAGTCCACCATAAAGTCCTTGGACAGCTCGTTGTACAGCTCCATGGCGGGGCCGGAGAGGACCTCCTTCTTGCTCAGGGGCAGAATGGCAGCCTTGATGGGAGCCAGAGCGGGATGGAAGTGCATGACCACACGGACATCATCCTTGCCGTTCTTGTCCTGACCCACAACTTCCTCGTCATAAGCATCGCACAAAACGGCCAGCACACTGCGCTCCACGCCCAGAGAAGGCTCGATGACATAGGGGATATATTCCACCATGTCCTTGCCTTCACCCTCACGGTAGACCATCTTCTGACCGCTGGTGTTCTGATGCTGGGTCAGGTCATAGTCGGTACGGTCGGCCACGCCCCACAGCTCGCCCCAGCCGAAGGGGAACAGGAACTCGAAGTCCGTGGTGGCCTTGGAATAGAAGCACAGCTCCTCGGGATCATGGTCACGGAGACGCAGGTTCTCATCCTTCAGACCGATGGACAGCAACCAGTTGTGGCAGAAGGTACGCCAGTAGTCAAACCACTCCAGATCGGTGCCGGGCTTGCAGAAGAACTCCAGTTCCATCTGCTCGAACTCACGGACACGGAAAATGAAGTTGCCCGGGGTGATCTCGTTACGGAAGGACTTGCCGATCTGACCGATGCCGAAGGGCAGCTTCTTCCGGGTGGTACGCTGGACGTTGTTGAAGTTCACGAAGATGCCCTGAGCGGTCTCGGGGCGGAGGTAGACGGTATTCTTGGCATCCTCGGTCACGCCCTGGAAGGTCTTGAACATCAGGTTGAACTGACGAATATCGGTAAAGTTGTGCTTACCGCAAGTGGGGCAGGGAATGTTGTGCTCCTCGACAAAGTCCTTCATCTCCTGCTGAGAGAAGGCGTCGATGGGCTTGGGCAGTTCAAAACCGCTCTCAGCACACCAGTCCTCGATGACCTTATCGGCACGGAAGCGCTCGTGGCACTCGCGGCAGTCCATCAGGGGATCGGAGAAGCCACCCAGATGGCCGCTGGCCACCCAGGTCTGGGGATTCATCAGGATGGCGGCATCCAGGCCCACATTGTAGGGATTCTCCTGGACGAACTTCTTCCACCAGGCGTTCTTGATATTCTTCTTCAGCTCCGCACCAAGAGGGCCGTAGTCCCAGGTGTTGGCAAGCCCGCCGTAGATCTCGCTGCCGGGGAACACGAAGCCCCGGTTTTTGCACAGGGCAACGATTTTGTCCATGGTCTTTTCAGTGTTTTTCATGGTTTCCTCTCCTTTTTGTTTGGTGGCTCAGAGCGATTTCAAAATTGTGGTACACAATTCTGACACCAGACGCTCCCGATTGCCGTGTTTGCGGCGTGGGGCGTGGCTCAACTCATGCGTTTTTGCGCAGCAAAAAACGCCCTGAGCCTATTTTAGTAGGCTCAGGGCGAACATAATGTCCGTGGTTCCACCTGAATTCCCCGTTGGAGGCGGGGCACTTCGTTCCCGGTAACGGCGGGGTCCGGCGAAGCATTTCCGCTCCACGGCTCCAGGGCGCCATCCGATGCGTTCCGGAGGAGCTTACACCAACCGCTCCTTCTCTGAAACCGGATCCAGCAGGACTTCCCTGTCACAGCCTTTCACCCGGTCACTGTATCACGGTTTTTGAACATTGTCAAGGCAAACAGCGGAAAATAGCTGTTTTTTCATTGAGTTTCCGAAAAAAGTCACCGACTTTTTCACAATGTTGAAAGAAATCGGGAAAAATAGAACAACGCTCCGCCTTTTCAGGCGGAGCGTTGGTTCGGTTACTTTTTCTCCCGATCGTAGGCCACGATGACCCGACGGTTGGGATCCACACCCGTGGAATAGGTGGTGACTCCGGGAACCTCCTGCAAAGCCGTGTGGATCACATGGCGCTCGTAGGCGTTCATAGGCTCCAGGGTGACGCTGCGGCGGTACTTGACCACCTTGCCTGCCACCTTGTTGGCCAGACGCTCCAGGCTCTGTTCCCGCTTGGCCCGGTAATTCTCGGCGTCCAACTGGACACGGACACGGCTGCCAGTGCGGTTGACGGAGTAGCTGGTGAGCTGCTGGATGGCGTCCAGAGTCTCGCCCCGGCGACCGATGATGGCGCCAAGGCCCTGACCTTCCAGGAACACCTTGTAGCGGCCCTTTTCAGGGAGATACACCTTGACCTCTGCCTGAACCTCCATCTGCTGAAGGAGGCCGGAGAGGAACTTACGGATCTCCTGAGCCCGCTCGTCGTTCACTTCCTCGCCCAGGTCCTCCGGGACCTTGACGGTCTGTGCTTCCTCGGTCTTGGGAGCAAGCTCCTTCTTGACCGGCTCTTCCCGGCGCTGAGGCTTTTCGGCGGACTTCTTTTCTGTCCGGGGCTTCTCGGCCTTGGGCTTGTCCTCCCGGACCTTTTCCGCCTTGGGTTGGGCGGGGGCGGCAGGCTCGTCGTCCTCACCGTAGCTGACCCGGACCTTGGCAGGGCAGCTTCCCAGACCCAGGAAACCGGCCTTTGCCCGCTCCAGGATCTCTACGGATACATCGTCCCGGTCCAGCTTCAGCTGCTCCAGGGCGCGGTTAATGGCTTCTTCTTCCGTTTTGCCCGTTACATCAATAAACTGTCTCATAACGGCTCCTCATTATGTTTCATCATAGCGGTCCGCCTTGTAAGCACGGCCACGGGCATAGGGGCGGTCACCCACCCGGCCAGCCTCGGTGGTGCTGGTAGCGGCCTTGGCAGCTTTGACAGCCTTGGCAGCCTGAGCAGCCTGCTGCTTTTCACGCAGAGTCTGCTTCTTCTGCTCCTCCTGCTGTCTCTGCCGCTCCTGGATGCGAGCCTCTTCCATACGCTTCTGGCGGTCAGCCTGACGAGCCTGGAAACGGGCTTCCTCTTCCGCCTCCATCTTAGCAGACAGGGTCTTGTTGAGGATAGCCTCCTGGATCAGAGAGAACACACTCTGGGCGATCCAATACACGCCCAATGCGGCAGGCATGATGAAGGCGATGTAGACGCTGAACAGAGGCATCATATACATCATGGACTTCATGGACGCGCCGCCGGCGGCGTCCGCCTGAGGCTGGGTCTTCATGGTGAGCTTGCTGAACACAAACTGAGAAAGACCGGCCAGAATGGGGATCAGGATCACGCCGATCACGGCCCAGGTGAAAGTGAAGCTCTTGATATACTCCCAGGGAGTAGCGGTCAGGTCCAGACCCAGGAACTTATAGTTCACGTTGAACCAGCCATCCGGCGTGGAAAGGCCCATTTCCTGCACGGCTTTGACCAGGTTGATCTGGCCGTAGGCGGCCATCTGATAGAGACCGTCCTTCAGGGCCGGAGCGCCGGTTACCTTATCCATCATAACGATGTTCGTCAGGTCAACGCCGGCATCCGCAACGGACTGCACTACGGTCTGCAGCACATCCTTGGAGAGCATCATGAAGTGGGTGATGGGCTGACGGATGATGGAGTACAGCGCCATCAGAATCGGCAGGGGGAGAAAGCTCCAGAGGCATCCGCTCATGGGATTGACGCCTTCCTCTTCGTAGAGCTTCTGCATTTCCTCCTGAAGCTTGGCCTGGTTTTTGGCATAGCGCTTCTGCAAATCCTGCATCTGACCGCTGACGCGGCTCATGCGCATCATGCTCTTCTTGGACTTCATCTGGAAGGGCAGCATGATGAGCTTGATGACCAGAGTAAACAGGATCAGAGCCACACCGTAGGAGTTCGTCAGGTCATAGAACAGACGGACCAGCCAGGCAAAGGGTACGCAAATGTAGTAGCCAATGGTGGACATTCTTGTCTTTCCTCCGATATTCTTTTGAATCAGGGAACGGGGTCGTAACCGCCTTTGTGGAAGGGATTACAGCGCAGGATCCGGCGGAAAGCCATCCAGCCGCCCTTCAGGGCGCCGTATTTTTCAATGGCTTCCAGCGCGTATTGAGAACAGGTAGGGGTATAGCGGCAGCAGGGCGGTCGAAACGGAGAAATGGCCCGGCGGTAGAACCGCACCAAAGCCAAAAGAACCCGCTTCATACAGGCTCCTTCATCAGATCTACCTTCCGGCACAGACGACGAAACTGCTTTTGCAGCTCCGCCCAAGGAGCCGTGGCAGTTCTGCTCCGGGCAACCAGGATAATATCATATCCCGTTTTCAGCTGGGGCTTTTCCAGACGGTAGACCTCCCGGAGACGGCGGCGGCAGCGGTTGCGCACCACGGCATGTCCCAGCTTTGTAGAGGACACCAGCCCCAGACGGTTCCGGCCCAGACGGTTTTTCCGGCAGTACAGCACCATGACGGGACTGACGGCCGAAACGCCCTTCTGATAGGTTCTCCGGAATTCATAATTCTCTTTCAGCGTGACCGCTGCTTTCATGACTTGTTCCCTGTCCTTTCACCCTGAACAAAGTTTCCATGGATACAATTCCAGGGACGGAGGACGCTTGCAGTCCCACCGTCCCTAAAGGACATTGTTCAGGTGTCTCCCGCGCATGAGTCCTTCTTAGTAGCTCAGGCGGGCACGGCCCTTGGCGCGGCGGCGAGCCAGGACCTTGCGGCCGTTGGCGGTAGCCATTCTCTTGCGGAAGCCATGGACCTTCTGGCCGTGGAGCTTCTTGGGCTGATAGGTACGTTTCGTTGCCATGTTGAGACACCTCCTGTCAGATTTCCGTCCGCCTTGCGGCGGCATTTACTCGACACCACCGGAGACCGGCGGCGCAGTAAGCATATCAGTGCGTACTTATGACGCACGGTTTAGTATACATACTTTTTCAAATTCTGTCAAGAAAAAGTTGCAGATTCCGTGAAAAACATCCGGTTTTTTCTGTTTCCTGTACGTTTTGGCAGATATGGTGCTTTTTTTGTCGGAGATCACCACATTTTGTTTCCAGACAGCCCTCAAATTTTTGAACTTTATTATTTAGTATATGTGTAATTTCTGTTGCCTGAACGTCCTGTTTTTGATATAATGTAATTCGGTATGATTTTGTCTTTTATAACAAGAGAGGTGTTCTGATTTGAATTCTGTCGCTGATGTGTGGACCAACGTCCTCCAGCAGCTCAAGAAGGATCTCTCGGAGACGACCATCACCACCTGGTTCGATGAACTGACGGCGGTGGACATCCGGGAAAATACCTTCTATCTGCACTGTCCCAACGACTTTAAAAAACGATACATCGAATCCCTGTTTATCAAAAACATCAAAGCCGCCCTTCAGGATCTCTTCTCCATGGAGTTTGAAGTGAAGATCCTGGACGAAGCGGGACTTCTGGAATTTCAGGGCGGCGCGCCCAAGAAAAACAGCGATCGCTTCACCTACGAGGATTTCACATTTGAGACCTTCGTGGTAGGTCCCAGCAATAAGCTGGCCTACGCCGCCTCTATGGCGGTGGCGGAGCATCCCGCCCAGAACTACAACCCCTTGCTGATCTACGGCGATTCCGGTCTGGGCAAGACCCACTTGCTGTATGCCATCGCCAACGTGATCCGGCAGAATGATCCGGCTGCCAAAATCGTCTATATCAAGGGCGATGACTTCATCAATGAGTTCATTGAGCTGATCCGGGCAGGCCGTGGCAGCGACTTCCGGGCCAAATACCGGGAGGCAGACCTTCTGCTGGTGGACGACGTGCAGTTCGTGGCCGGCAAGGAACAGGTCCAGAATGAATTCTTCCATACCTTCAATAACCTGTACGAATCCGGTAAGCAGATCGTTCTGACCTCGGACCGTCCCCCCTCTGAGATGACGCTGCTGGATGACCGGCTGCGGACCCGGTTTGAATGGGGCCTGCTGGCGGACGTGACTCCGCCGGACTTTGAGACCCGTCTCGCCATCGTAAAAAATAAGGCGGCGGCGCTGGGTATGGAGCTTCCCGATAAGATTGCCAGCTACATTGCTGAAAATGTCACTGCCAACGTCCGACAGCTGGAGGGCACCGTCAATAAAATTCTGGCTTACAAGGATCTGCTGGGCAGCGAAGCCGACGAGGCCACGGTCACCCGTGCCATGCAGGACATTCTGAAAAAGAGCAACGAGTATATTCCCACGCCGGACAACATCCTGGACTACATCAGCAAGTATTACGGGATCGAAAAAGAGATCATCTGCGGTCAGCAGCGGGTCAAGGATGCCGTGGCTGCCCGCCAGATCGCTATGTACCTCATTCGCGGCATGACCAATCTGCCTGTGGTGGAGATCGGCAAGGTCTTTGATAACCGGGATCACTCTACGGTGCTCTACTCTCTCAAGCAGGTAGAAAAGCAGATGAAAAAAGACCCCGCTTTCGCCGAGACGGTGAAGGAGATCAAGACCAATATCAACAACCGCCATTGACCGTATTTTTTCCACATTTGCAAGGGAAAAAGAAAAACTGTAATGTGGAAAAAGAAAGTCCGTGTAAAACCGATTTTTTTCCACATCTTTTTTCCACAAGGTCGTGGAGGCTGTAAATATTGGGGTTTCAATGGTTTTTCCACTTTTCCACATTTTTTTGCACTACTGTTACTTTATTCTAAAAAATTTATTTTTTCTTTTTAAAAAGCGCTTTTATCCCTATTTGATACAGAAAGGAAGCGGCTCTCATGATTAAATTTTCCTGTGAAAAAGTTTTCCTCCAAAACGCGATTGCCGTCACCAGCCGGGCCGTTGCCCAGAAGAGCTCCATTCCGGCGCTGGAAGGTCTGTTGATCCACGCGGACCAGCAGTTGACCATCTCCGGCTACAACATGCAGACCGGTATTCGCACCAACGTTTTCGCCAACGTTGTGGAAGGCGGCGACATTGTGCTGAACGCCCGTCTGTTTGGCGACATCATCCGCCGGATGCCCGATGATATGATCACCTTCACCGCTGATGAAAAAATGATGGTCCATGTCTCCTGCGGCGATGCGGATTTTGACATTCTGGGCCTGTCCGCCGCGGATTACCCGGATCTGCCGGAGGTTGAGGATGAATATGCCGTTTCCATGCAGCAGAAGGTGCTGCGGAGCATGATCGAGGAGGTGGCCTTTGCCGTCTCTACCAATGAAAGCCGCCCGGTCCATACCGGCGCTCTCTTTGAGATCGCGGATATGAGCCTCAGCATGGTGGCCGTGGACGGCTTCCGTCTGGCTTTCCGTCGGGAGAAGCTGGAAAAGCTGGAGGGCGGCGCGTTCTCCTTCGTCTGTCCCGGCTCCGCCCTCAGTGAGGTAAAGAGTATT